>JGI1358J11329_10002311_pt1 | contig 14838 bp, 10 predicted proteins | sample Subgroupgradi54m_FD_11329 | JGI IMG/M metagenome (IMG submission 11329)
CAAACCATTTTGGATGAAATCACGGCGGGAGATCCTTGGAAACTCAAAATTACGCTTTCAGAACAAACGTCTTTCAATGGTGAAAAACTGACGCTATTTCAGTCGCAATTACAAATCGATTATACCAGAACTGAAATCCAACCTCCGCCTTCCAAAACCATTCCGACCACACCCGAACCTTCCTCTCTTTTTCTCTTAGTAATTGGCTTATTGACTGCGATTCGCAATTACCATGAAACGCATCATCGTTAGCAGACATGCTTTTGAACGGATGTGTGAACGCCGTATTAACAGTACTCAAGTCGAAGCCGCAATCAGAACACCAGATTTGACCCATCCCATACGGCGTGGTAGAATTAGGGTGGAAAAACGATTTGGCAATCGCACGTTACACGTTTTTTATAAGGAATTGCCGAAGGTAATTTTATTGGTTACAACTTACTGGAGAAACAAATGATTGTATCATACGACAGTTCAACAGACGCGGTTTACATCAAGATAAAACCAAAAACGAAAGTATATAAGACTGTCGAGTTTGCTTCCGAAGCATTCGTAGATCTCGACAAAAGCGGTAACCTTGTCGGCGTTGAACTCTTAAGCCCTGTTCAACTTATTCTTAAACGGATCAGCAAACGCTTCCACCGTCCTGAACTTGCTAAAATTGATCCTGCGAAGTTATATCAATCAGTCCATTCCTAGTAATCACTTCTGAATAAAATCAGTAAAAAAGGACGCCCAACTTAGAGTTCGGCGGATTCGCCTGTTTCGACTGAGGTAGGTTCGAAATGAATTGGAAGTGTAATGACGAAGGAGGTGCCTTCGCCCAGTTTTGAGCGGACTTTGATTTCCCCGCCGTGAAGTTCAATGATGTAGCGGCACATATAAAGCCCCATTCCGGAACCTCTGCCTGTGGGCTTTGTGGTAAACCCGTAGCTGAAGGCTTTCTTCATCACTTCATCCGTCATCCCGGCACCGTTGTCTGAAAATTCAATCATCACCATGGCCGGATGGGCCGGGCTTTCGTGAGCGGTGACCGTAATTTTTCGGTCTCGCCTGCCCGCCATCGCGTGATAAGCATTAATGAAGAGGTTCAAGAACACTTCTTGGAGCCGCTCGAGATCTCCTTTAATGAGCGGCGTATTGCTTGGAATATCAAAGTTGACTTCCGTCCCGGAAAGATTTTCCAAATAAGTTTGGAATTGCACAAGCGGAAGCGTTTCTTCAAGCACAAGCTTCAAAGAAAGCGGTTCGAATTTGCCATGCTCTGATTTTTTAAGAAGCCCTGTCAGTGTATTCACCACCGCTTTGATGCGGCTGATGTTTTGTTCCATCTTTTGGAAGATATCAAGAATCTCTCTTACCTTAAGATCAGGATTACTCCTGTGTTTTAAAATTGCGCGGCTGACATTCATGGAAAGGATCGTAAGGGGGTTGTTCACTTCGTGGCCGACGGAGGAAGCAAGGCGTCCTAAAGTCGCCATTTTTTGTTCGTGGATGAGCTGGGCATGAGTATCCCTGAGTTTTTTGTTGGCCACTTCGGTTTCATTTAAAGCGTGAAGTAAGTTAGACTGGGCAGTGTTGAGCTGCTCGTTAATTCCTTCCAGTTCCTTGGCCTTTTCAATCGCCTGGTCATAAAGACGCGCGTTTTCAATGGCGATGGCGGATTCCTGCGCGAGTGTAAAAAGAACGTTCAGGTCTTCATCCGTATAAAAATCACCTGATTTCTTTTCACCAAGGATCAAAATGTTTCTTAAGTTCTCACCAAGAAAACTCGGAACGCAGCAGGCTGCTTGCAGCTCTTCCATTCTCGCCTGGATTATTTTGAAATCATAGTGGTGCCAGGCGTTGCCTTTTTTTTGTTTTGGCCCTCCCGCTTCCGCCCATTCCTTCACGCGTTCGATATCAAGCGGAGCATGTTCATCGGCTAAGTAACCAATGAGTGGATCGTTGACATTAAAAATGTGGCCTTGACGAAGCCACCCCTCTTTAGGATATCCGCGCGAATAGGCGAAACGAAAATAATTGTTCTTCTCATCATGAATAAGAATTGCTGCACTCTTCACCCGAATCCGCATGGTCACAAAATGGGTCACGAGACTTAAAAGCTGATTTAAACTCTTGATCTGCGAAATCCCGGCCGAGGCATCGCGCAAAAGTTTCCGGTAATCATATTTTTTTTGAAACAGAAACTGGTCCGTCAGATTAATTAAGAATCTGCGAAGGGGATCATATCCAAGAACGATTAGGAAAACACTCACGAAAAGCGAAAGAAGTTTGCCCGCTGTTCCCGTAACGTAGGCGCTGAGCACTTCTTGAGTGAGAAATGTTACAAACGCAAAAATCCCAAACGCAAACGAAAACAGACCCGCAAACACCAAAGTCTTCCGAATAATGACTTCGATGTCCATAAGTTGGTGACGCAACACTGAAATTGCTAAAGTAAACACATATAAGAAAACAAAACCATTCATCCATGGGTAAATCCTAATGTCATACGCAGGTAAATAAGTTGTAAGACCTCCTAAAAAACCAATTAGACCGGCAATAAACACATACGTCGCTTGCTTGCCTTTATTGCCTTTTAACTGCCTAGCGCCCTGCAAGAGTTTCCATTCTGCGATAGCGGGAAAACCAGCAAAATACAACATAAAGATATGATAAAAAAATCCTGGCTTTAAATAAAATGGAAATTGAATGACGGGGTGAACACCTACAATAAAAATCTTGAATGGAATTAACAGGATGAAAAACCCGGAAATGAGATAGCCTAAAAAAATAAGCCTTTTGTTCCGTTTTACAATATCTAGCACACACAAGGAAAAGTGAAAAAATGCAACAGGAATAAGACAAACACCAATGTGAAACACTCGAAGCCACAAAAGTGCAGCTTTAGAACTGGTAGATGTCACTTCATTTGCAATCCCTATACCCCACAAAGCAACCAATAAGGCGAGTAAAAGGAAAATTTTGTTTACCGTCCCTCTTTTGTTTCGAAAATAAACGAAAGTCCCAAAAACAATGCTAGCAAACGCTGTTAAATAGGAAGTCAGAACAAAGAAAGACATTTAACTGTTCTCCCTCCTTTGAAGATGCCAATCAACTGTTACAAGCAATTGTTCCATCCAATCCTCTCTTGGATCGTATCCCCATCTTCTTGCTTTCGTTAGATCAACCTTCCAATTGCCAGCTAGTTCACACACTCTTTCCGATGTAATGTCCGTCTGTATAGGGACTACCCTTCGTATTGAATCCAGGAATAAACCAATCGCCTTCGCGACACTAATCGGAATATGCGCGATCGGAGTTTTGAGCCCCAAATGTTGAGAAACAGTTTCTACTAATTGTCGCATAGTTAAGGAAACAGGATTTGCAATATGAAAAACCTCGAATTTTATAGTACCAAACTTCAGCGCAACTATAAAAAAGTCGACCAGGTTGTCTATTTGACACAAGCTAACAGTATTTTCACCATCTCCAACAAATTTAAAAGAACCGCTACGAATCTTATCGACAAACAATGAAAGACGGGATTCAACACTCAAGCCCTTACCATAAATGAGAGGACTTCTAACAACGCAAACCTCTTTCCCAATATTTTGCATTAGATCTTTTAATCTTCTTTCAGCTTCAAGTTTGCTTTCGCCATACAACGAAACCGGACTTGGCATCGTTTCCTCAGTAATTACCTCTCCTCTGTTTAATGGACCAACCGCTGCTAGACTACTCAAAAAAATAAACTTCTTAACGAGGCTATTCTTTAAGGCGCAAAACAAATTCTCCGTACCAATCACGTTCGCCCGAAAAAGCTCTTTTCTTGTCTTTCCAAAAACCGAACCAGCCAAGTGATACGCTACATCCATTGAGGATAAAGTATCTTTGTAGGTCGGTTTTTCATCACATAAATCTCCTTGAACCAAACGTACCTGCTTATCTAAGACTTCCTTAGCTTGATCCACATTACGGACTAAACAGTAAACCTGATGCCCTTTCTTCAATAGTGTACGGACAAGCACTTGACCAACAAAACCAGTCCCGCCTGTAACAAAGATATTCATTTTGCATCTTTACTTGAACTGCTAATCAATCTGTGAAACAAGGGAATGAAACGAAATGTTTGCTTCTGATATTTAGTATAAGTTAATCCAAAATGCTGATTCATTACTTTTTCTTCAAGGATGATTCTCATCCAAAGCACAGGAAGATAACTTACAACCACGCCTAAAAAAGTGAAATAAGAATTCAGTACAAGCGGGGTTGCTAGCACTTCTAACATTACACCAAGATAATACGGATGGCGCAGAAAACAATACGGAGGTGCAATAATCAACTTATGATTCGGTTTAATTTCAATATGCGGACTATGATAAATGCCTAGGGACTTAATTGCCTGATTTCGGATAATTTGCCCTAAAAGAAAGATAGAAAAAGCAATAACTCCAATAAAGCAATTATAATTTTCTCGCAACAAAAAATATTCAGAAATGGTTGCGACTCCAATGGCGGTATGAATGAAACCTAATAAGTGAAGTGTCCACCCAAAATAGATCTTTCCTCGATTTCCATAGAACTTGAAAAAAACATCCCAATATCGGTAGGCAAATGTAATTCCCGAAAACAGCAACAAGATTAAAGTAAGAGTTATGTTCTTTTGAATCTCAAACATTTATCTTAATCGTTAAAAGCCCGAAGTGCTAAACAAGCGTTCTTTCCACCAAACGCCAAACTATTACACAGAGCTACTTTAAACTTGCCGGTCCTCCCAGAATTTGGGACATAATCCAAATCGCAATCTGGATCTGGAACTTCATAATTGATGGTGGGATGAACAAAACCTTCATCCAAAGCCAAAAGAGCGGCGGCTACTTGGGAAGATCCTGCTGCACCAATTGGGTGACCAATCATAGATTTTACTGATGGAACCGCAAGCTTGTATGCATGAGCCCCAAACACTTTTTTAATAACACTGGTTTCATAACTATCATTAATAGGCGTCGAATTGCCATAGGCTTCAAATAAATCTACTTCGTCTGGCCTTATTGCAGCATCTTGTAAACACCCTTGAATTGCGCCAATCACTCCCTCACCAGACGGATGGGGCCTAGCCATATGCCATGCGTCACAGGTTGCTCCATAACCGATAATTTCAGCATAAATCTTGGCCTTTCGCTTTAAAGCATGTTCAAGTTCCTCAAGCACAAAAAGCCATCCTCCCTCTGCGATTACAAAACCGTCACGATCTTTATTGAAAGGACGAGAAGATTTAAGTAAGTCATGTGTTCGTGTTGAAACCGCGCCTAATCGACAAAACGCTGCTAAAATACCGTCGCTCACACAAGCATCGGCTCCGCCTGTCACAATGAGATCTCCATATCCATATTGAATTTGGCGAAAGGCGTAACCCATTGCATCGGTTGCTGACGTGCAACCTGTCGATAACGTATAACTTGACCCCTTTGCACCAATAAAACGAGACACTTCGCTTGATATTGAGCCGACAAAACCAGCAATGCCTACATACGGCCGCACCTTCGAAAGCCCACCTCTGGCAAAAGCGTAAGCCTCTGGCAAAAGATATTCAACTCCTGACGTAGAGCTTCCAACGATAACAGACATTTCATGACTTTCAGCGCTGGAAATTCCGCTATCTTCCAGAGCAAGCTTTGCTGCCGCAACAGCCAAATGAGAAGAACGAGCCATCCGTTTAATTTCACCCCGATCCTCAATAAAAAGCGATGGCTCAAAATTTCGAATTTCTGCAGCAACTTTGGAAGGAAACTTAGAAGCATCGAAAAAACTAATTTCTTTTACACAGTTGAGACCCTCTTTCAAACCTGTCCAATAGGCTTTCTTCCCAATTCCACTTGGAGCAACGCTGCCGATTCCAGTAATTACAGCACGTCTTATCTTGACTCTATCTATCCAATACTTCCGAACAGGAACTTCTGGAATTTCTAAATGCGGCCCTCTTAGCGCTCTTTCCTTAAGAACAAGATCAAGTTCTTCTTGGATACTCTTGAGAAATTCATCATTATCAAAAGGTTTAAATAAAAACTTGTTTACCCCAAGTCGAACTGCGTGAGCGGGAGTATCTTCTTCCGCGTAACCAGTTATAAATATGAAACTACAATACACTCTTCGTTCTTCATAGATCTTTTTGATTTTTTCGAGTGTTACAACACCATTTTCGCCTGGCATGCGAATATCAGAAATAACCAAATCAAAATCTTTGACCGCTGCTTGGGAAATCGCCTCGACAGCGCTATTGACACACACTACGTCGTAACCCTTCATGGTAAGCAAACGACTTAATGTTTGGATTACCAGCTGATCATCATCAATTAAAAGTATCTTTGCTTTCACGTAGTATCCCTTTAACTATTTTTAACTTCCGGCCTTTTATCTACAACTGTAAAACTAAGCGTCGCTATTGTCCCTCGCTTTTCGTGCTAATCACGCTAATCTTTCCACCATTTCTTTCGGCCAATTGCTTAGTAATATAAAGCCCAAGGCCGGTACCTTTATCCCCTTTGGTGGTATGGAAAGGTTCAAAAAGATGCTTGGCTTGTTCAGGAGAAATGCCAGTGCCTGTGTCCCCAGGCCGTCGTCACCGCTGAGAAAAGAAAATAAATCCTTCCAATTGCATCTTGACGTTTGAACCACACAAGGAGGCCTACAAAAAAACTTCCGAACGAAAACAATAACAGCGAAAAATTATACGGATTCATTGACTCTAGGGAAGGTTACGGTAAAGGTTGTCCCGTTGTCTAATTTCGATTGAACGTCGATATCACCGTTATATTTTTTCACAATTCCATAGGTCACGGCAAGGCCAAGTCCTGTTCCCTTCCCCACATCCTTCGTCGTAAAAAAAGGGTCAAAAATCTTATTCATATTTTCCTTCGCAATCCCGTGGCCGTTATCTTTCACTTTAAAACCTACCATGCCATTGGACGCGAGCGTTTCAATCTCAATTTTCCCTGAACGCTCGCCAACTTTAATGGCATCCTTGGCATTGAGAACCAAATTGGTAAGAACTTGGGCCAATTCATTGTTGTTGGCGTTGACATAGGGAATCTCTTTCGCGCGCTTGACATCAATTGTAACGTTTTCTTGTTTTAATTGATACTCTAGAAAAGCAATCGTATTATCAACTACGCTATTGAGATCAACAACTTCTGTAACTGCGCCCGCCTCTGGTTTGCGCGCATATTTCATCAGTTTTTGAACAATCGCTTGACACCGTTTTGCTCCCATCTCAATTAAATCGAAGCTTTCCAAATCTTCTTTGTTGGTTGTCACCGCTTTCAACATCTGAACATTAGTTAACACCACAGCCAAGGGATTATTAATTTCGTGGGCTACCCCACCCGCTAAAGTTCCGATTGTTGCCAGTTTCTCTGCCTGAATCAATTGCTCCTGAGTCTTCACCAACTCTTTAGTTCTTTCGTCCACCCTTTGTTCCAATTCTTCATTCCAACGCCTAAGTTCCCGCGTCATTTCACGAATCTTCAGCAAAACCCCGATTCGAGCCATGAGTTCTTCTTTATTAAAGGGCTTCGAAATATAATCATTTGCTCCCAATTGCAATCCGTAAATTTTATCCCCCATATCGGTGCGGGCCGTTAACATAATGACAGGGGCTTCATCCGGGGAATATTTTTCACGGATCTTCTTACAAAATTCGTAGCCCGACATCCGGGGCATCATGAGATCTAAAATCACAAGATCGGGTTTTTCATTCTCCATTTTTTCAATTCCATCGATTCCGTCTACTGCTTCGACCGCGCGGTAATTGTTGAGCTCTAATCTTGTCTTTACCACTTCTCGATTGACCACATTATCATCCACGATCAGGATTTTCTCGCCATTGCCACGAATAATGTCTTGAAACTCGGGATCTCGCTCCAAAGAATAGGCTGCGTCTCTTCCATACGCCCCCTGCTCTTGAGGAGCTTGCGCAAGTGGCAGTTGCCCAGAAAAAACTTTTCGGCCCTGATAGGTTTCGCTTCGCACATCTTGAATTGTGAATGACTGTTTACTGAGAGAAAAAGAAAATGTGCTTCCCTCGCCAACTTTACTTTCCACGCTAATATCTCCTCCATGAAGCCAAACGATTTCCCGTGCAATGGAAAGGCCAAGGCCCGTACCTTCGAATCGCCTGGTAGTTCCCCCTTCTGCTTGACGAAAACGCTCAAAAATAAGTGCTTGATCCTCAGGTGCAATACCAATGCCTGTATCCTGAACTGCAATGGTCACATGACCATCATCTTCTTTCACATGCACGGTAACCCTGCCTTTTTCGGTAAACTTAATTGCATTGCTAACAAGATTGATTAAGACACGTTGAATTTTATCAGGATCGCCAAAAACATCCGACAGCTGAGCCGGTGCTCTTCGCTCTAAAACCAGATTTTTCTTCCGAGCCAAAGAATCCAAAAGAGCTACTACGGCATCAATCACGTTCAGGATATTAAAAGGCTTCAAATTTAATTTTTCCTGGCCAGACTCAATTCGAGAAAGCTCAAGGAGATTATTAATCAATTCCTTTAAATTGTTGCCACTTTCTATAATCATTCGCAAATGGGTGGACTGTGTATCATTGAGCGGCCCGTCAGAACCATCCAAGATAGACTCCACCAAACCCAAAATTCCATGCAGAGGCGTTCTGAGTTCGTGGGATGTATTGGCCAGAAACTCGCTTTTAAGCCGGTCCAGTTCTTTCAGCCTTTCATTCTGTTCCTGGACTTGCTTGTAAAGACGCGAGACACTTTCAAACTGCCTTGAATTAGATAAAGCGACCGTGAACGGTGCTTTGACTTGAGAAAGGAAATCAAGTTCGGCAAGTTTATATTTTCTAAAGTTTTCCTTCTTTCCCAAATGGGCCAAACCGATCAATTTTCCGCCCTGTATGAAAGGCACTGCGACAAGAGCTTGCTGGCTTGTAAAATAGGAACGCATCTCATCTTTAAAACTCTGAACTTCAGGATCGCCTTCAATTAAATCACTTACCACAAGCTCATTCCGCCGCTCGAGCCAATTTAAAAAAGGATGATCAGCCGAAAACGGACTCAAACCATGGAAACCCTTGACAAGCACCGGCACAAATTGTTTTTCAGATTCATCCCTTAAATAAAGTGAAATTTGTTTTGCGTAAATTGTTTGCTGAAGCAACCGCACAAACCGTTTGAGAAGATCGCGCAGATCCTTTAAATGGACCAATTCTTTTGAAAATTCGCTCGCCATTTTTTCCAAATTGGCTCTGTTGCGCCGGAAAAAGTGACTCAAGGCAGGCTGAACCAAGCGGAAGTAGGAATAAAATAATACAATCATTGTCAGGTAATAAGCCGTTGCACCGGAGGTTGGAAGCCCTCGCGCCCAAGGTTCGGTATAGTAAAGAAGGACGGCAAACGGAAATATTGCAATTACTGTGCTCCCACCCCACATCAAGGTCTTATGAATGACAGTTTCTATGTCCATCAACTTGTAAGAAATGATGGTATAAGCAACGATAAAAATAAAAAAAGTAACACTTAAAAAACTGATGGGATAAATATTGGCGCCGAAACTCACCATAAAATCCACCGAACCCGCGAAAGCAATGGTAAACGCAATCAAGACATAACGAATATGGACCTTCTTGGCAGGATTCATCTCCCCGCGGTAACCTTGGAAAAGCGTACCGAAAAAAGCCACGGAAACGCAGAAAAAATAAAGTAGATATACGGCACTTAACGGACCTAGCTTTGAGAAATAACCGAAGAAATGGTGATACACGCCAATCACAAACTTATCTGTAAAGAGAATTAAAATAATAAAAATAAAACCAACGAGATAATTGAGCGCCACGATCAGTTTCCTGCGCTCAAACAGGTCAAGCCATGCAACCGCAAAGAAATACATCGAAGGCGGAATTAGTGTGACGCCGATATAAACCGTCTTTGAAAAAAAGAGGCCCGTCTTAGGATCTTGGGCCGAGATGGCAAAATAATTGCAGATCAACCACAGAAAGACACTGGAGCATAAACACAGGTAAGAACGATTAGACAGGGATTTTTGATTGTGGGAAAAGACAAAAAAACCGAGGGAGAAAATTAAAACCGCCGTGATCAAATACGGCAAGGCATATAAACTTAGCAAATCATGAGAGAACCCGAGTATTTGAATCATAACCCGCCTGGTTTCGCTAGGTGGTTAAAATGCCGAATTTCCTTCCAACATGCGCCAACGTTTCCAACGTTCGGTCTAAATCCTCACGCGTGTGCGTAGCCATGATGGTAATGCGAAAACGCGCTTGTCCTTTTGGAACCGCCGGATACGGGATGGCATTTAAATAAATACCCGCCTTATGGATCTCAACGCTCATTTCTCTTAGTTTCATTTCATCACCAATAACAATAGGAATAATGGCAGATTGAGTTCCTCTCGTATCATAGCCCATTGTCTTTAAGTTTTGAAGCATGTAAGAAATATTCTCCCACAATTTTTTATGTCTCTCCGGTTCTTGTTCCAAAATATCTATTGCAGCTATTGCCGCCGCAACCACTACCGGAGAAGGACTGGTCGAGAAGAAAGTCGAACGGGAAAAAAATCTCAAATATTCGGCCACTTCTTTGCTACAGGCCACAGCCCCTCCCTGGCAGCCAAACGCCTTACTAAAAGTTATCATCACAAGATCAGCCTTCCCATCCACCTTATGATGGGCCAATGCACCGCGACCCCCTGGCCCAATCACTCCTGTGGAATGAGCCTCATCAACCATCAGATAGGCTTTATGCTTCTCCTTAAGTTCCACGATTTTATCGAGTGGCGACATATCGCCATCCATGCTAAACACTCCGTCCACCACCACGAGTTTCCCTTCCCATCTTTCATCTGTATAACGCAAAATCGATTCCAAATGATCCATATTATTGTGTCCAAAGATTTCAATCCCCGCACCGCTTAACCGGCAGCCGTCGATAATACTAGCGTGGTTCAATTTATCATTGATCACAACATCCCGGTGGCTCAACAACGCCGACAGTGCTCCAAGATTAGCAGCAAACCCGGAGGTAAACAGAACAGCATCCTCACATCCCTTAAGTTTCGCGATCCTTTGCTCAAGTTGTTGGTGCAGTTCGAGCGTCCCGCTCAAAAGTGATGCTCCTCCGCTTCCCACCCCGTATTTTCTGATGGCTTTCTCAGCGGCTTCGACCATTTTGGGGTGGTTCGCCAGTCCCAGATAATTATTCGAGCCCATCATAATCATTTCACGAACATCACCCATCATCTCATCACGTACCATGACACGATTGCCCGTACCGCTTACCAACGGGCGTCGGTACGTGTCGTACCCTAGCTTTCTCGATTCCTGCATAAATTGATAGAAGATCTTTGTTTTCTTGAGCAAATCTTTGTCATGGAAACCCATAAAATTTGCAAGCGACAAGCGCGTGGTGTCCATTTTTTCGCTCAACTTCAATCTTGTCATGAATTCCTCCTCAGGATAACACTTACTACCAACTGCTTACTTTAAGAACCGTTTGTCTGCATCTTTCAATAAATTTCTTTCGTAGACCAAGTAATGTTTGTAATCGTCATCATCAATTCTTCTAGCCACATTCTGGGAAGAAATGTTTTCTCGGAAAACCCACGAATATTCACACTTGGTATACCCTTTCTTAATCATAGCGTCATAAACCGCTGCGGTAAGCAATACGCCCACCCTTTTACCACGCCACTCAGGCAAAACACCAATCGCAATGAGGCGGGCTTCGTGAATTTCCTTCTTCAAACGAAGGAAGGCCAAGCTTCCAATGAGGTTCAAGTTGCCGTTCAAGCGTTTAATCACAGGGTTATAATCTGGGACCACCAAGGTAAAGCCGACAGGCTTTCCTTCGCTTTCAGCAAACAAAATGAAATCAGGGTCGATCGCAAGTTTCATGGGAGAAACAACCTCATAGAATTCCTCCTTCGACTGAGGCGCATACCCCCAATGCGATTTGAAGGTCTGATCATAGATATGCGAAAGCGAGTTACATTCCTCTTGAAAATGTTTGCGGTTCAAAGGCCTGATGATAATGTCTGATTTCTTGGCGCGATTGAGAATAAACCTAATTTTACGATGAGCTTTTCCATCCATCAAATCCATTGAATATGCAATCAACTCCTTAATGGGATAATACCCCAGCCGCCTGAAATATTGGTGATAGTAGGAAGGGTTATACATCATTAAGAAAACAGGCTTTTGATTGTAGGCATTGGCCAGAAGACCCACCGGATTGGCAATACCGCCGTTCATGGGCCCCCAAACAACTTCCGCTCCTTTCTCTCGGAGGTATTGCTCCGCCTGTTCAAAAAGAGCTTTAACAGCAGCTTCCTTATCCGGTAACGCTTCGAAAAAACCAATCATCCCAACGGGTTTTCCCAAAGCCTTGACCAAATTTTGGTCGTAAAAAGCCACCGCGGTAGCCACCGTCTTTCCTGACTCTTTAGCTACAAATATGCGATGTTCACAATGTTTAGAAAATAAAGTTTTACCCTCCAGAAATTTTTGGACCTCCTGAAGAATGGAAGGCACCCAAAATTTATTATCACGATACACTTCCCAGCTAAACTTCAGAAATTCCCTGACATCATGTGCTTTTGTAATATGTTCTATGCGAACAGCCGTGGCTTTTTTCGGTAACAACTGTTTTTGCGACTCTCTAAGTATCATGCCACACCTATGTGAAACAACAAACAAGGTATATTTTCCATCAACACAAAACCTTGCGTTTTATGGCCATCATCATTTCCCGGCTCGCTAGAGCTTATATCGCCCGAGACCCTCATGGTTTTGTATGCTGAGGTTTGGAATATTTACTGTTCTTGATCCAAATTTCAATTTCCGCTTCGCGGAATCGCCAATGCTTGCCCACACGAAATCCGCCGGGAATGTGGCCTTCTTGAGCAAACTTGTAGATAGATCTTTTGGGTATTCGGAGGAGCCGGCTTAATTCTTCGGCGGTCAATAGCTTGATCATGCTACACTTTCTCAGTGAGTAAACAATACTTACTCTTGTTTGTTAGTGCAGTTTAGCGCAGTTGTGGCAATTATAACACTTAACTACCGTCAGGGAAAGAGGATTGACAGAGGATAAAATGGCTTTTGAAGTGCAATAGATTTTAACGTAAGTATATTGTTTTAAATAACTTACAAATAATCTAAGATACTTCAGAGGAGGTCTTCAAAACAATGCAACGCTGCCAGGGAAAAGAAATCCCGGATTTACGCAACCGCCGGCTTTTGATTGGAAACATTCATGCCTTCAACACCGGTATGTTTTTTGAACCGATTGAAAAGATTATCCCAGTGATATGTAGCTGAAACCGTGAGCTCCTGAGAAAAAGAAAAATACTTTCCATCAACTTTTCCGCCTATAGCCTCCGATATATTATTATCAATTTTTCTCCGGAGACCAAATATAGGCGTATAACTCACATCCAAGGTAAAATATTTATTCATCTTGTAATTCGTCCCAATCGCAAATCCTAGATGATTAGAGTCGGGCACTGCTGGTGTCCAGTGATCTTTCGGGACAACCTTCCAGTAATACCAAGAACCTAACAAAAGAGTAAACGTCTTTGTAAGTTTGTAATTGCCGCCGACATTGATGCTATACCCATCACTATAATCTTTGTCCGCTGTCCCAATGGCATTCAAAATAATATTATCAAATGCTGATACATTCGCAGGGTTGTGATTGATATTAGCATTCCTGAGAGTAGACCATTTAGTATAGGCAAGGTCAACCTCTGTCGTAAGACGATCTGTGGGTTTGAATGCATAAGCAAAAGTAAGATTCATGGGTAATGCAAGTTTTGAATCCACACCTGTTTGAAAAACGCCCCCAGTTGTAAACGCTGAATTTTCTACCTTCCCCAAACCCCGGGTTTTTACTACAACAGGACTCCTAAAATAAAACCCAAATTGATGCATTTTATGAGGTTTGGCTAGCATTCCCATCTGCCATCCCCAATGGTTTCCCGCTAAATTAACGCGGACCTGACCATCCGGCGAACCGCTCACAATCAATTTATTGGGATAAGCTTCAATCCCACCATAATCAAAAATCCGGTACCACATCGGACCGCCACCGATCGAAAGCCAATCCAGAAGCTTGAATGAAACGGTGGGTTTAATTGTATACATTTTGAGATAATTGACCCAACCTGTATAGTGAACAGCTCTATCATCTGAATTGTACTTATTGGAAAGACCAAATGGAGAATCTGATCCTATTCCAAAAGCAACACGGTTCCAAAGAGCATCTCCGGGATTTAATGTGATATAACCGGTTGGAATGGGAACAATAGTTCCGGAACTTTGGTCACCGCTTTGAACGCTGCTTCGACGAAAGGTAAAAGTGCTGATGAAGGACAAATTGGGCTGAATTTGAAGTCCCGGAAGATCAACAATTCCTGCAGGATTGTATGAAATAGCAGCAGGCTCATCTGCTTGAGCAACAACGGCATTACCCTGTCCTAATGCTTCAGCGCTGAATGTGGCATTTTCAAAAGCTGCGGAACCGACCGCGAACAAGTTAACAGGAAAAGAAAGCAGCGGAATTAAAACGATAGCGATCAGGCAAATGGCCTTTTTGGCCATGACTTCCTCCTTTGTAATGATCTTAGGTTATCGGTTGCGTATTATATTTCCTTAAGTGCTTTAAATTCAAGCACAAATGTTGTTCCATCGCCTTCTTTGGTATAGACGGTTATCTTCCCGCCGTTGCGTTCTACAAGCTGTTTCGTGATGTAAAGACCAAGACCGGTGCCTTTCTCCCCTTTGGTGGTGTGGAAGGGTTCGAATAGGTG
>JGI1358J11329_10002313_pt1 | contig 14829 bp, 12 predicted proteins | sample Subgroupgradi54m_FD_11329 | JGI IMG/M metagenome (IMG submission 11329)
GCACCAAACCGGGAACTCATCCGTCAGGCTGTAGCAGCCCGTCTCAGCGAGTCTCTTGGAAAGCACAGCATCCTGGTCGACCAGTTCACTCTGGACAACATCGACTTTGATGGGAAATTCAAGCAAGCGATCTCGGAAAAAGCTGCAGCTACGCAGAACGCGCAAGCGGAGCAGAACAAGGTCGCACTTGAGACTGCCAAGGCGGAGCAGGACAAGCAGAGGGGTATTGCAGCGGCGAACCTTCTTCGTGAAACGGCTAACGGTCAGGCAGATGCCAACCGAACCATCGCAGCGTCTCTGACGCCGCAACTGGTTCAGTTCCAGGCCATCCAAAAGCTTGGTGACAAGATCCAGATTGCGCTGATTCCTTCGGGCCAAGGCGTGATCATCGATCCAACTACGCTGTTCGGCAAGGCGAACCCGTAGTCCGGCCCGAACGATTGGAACAGAAAGGAAACTCGGTTTTCCGAGAAGTGGTGTGAGATAAACCACAAGTCAACCAAATTGGTTTAATGCTCGAAAGGAGCAACGTTCATGCGGTGCGTGGAACGCATCCTGCGGTTCCTAACGATCCAATGGATAGCCCTCGCGATGGCAATCCTCGCGGTAAGCGTGTTCCTTATTGCGGCAGGACCCCTTTTCCTGTACGCCCTGGGGACACTTCCCTACACGCCAGAGATGGAAGAAGCGATCGTGCTAGCTGCTGTTGGCGTTATTGGCAGTGGTGCCATTGGCGTCTCCGCTGTCGTCCGGTCAATCAACGACTAACTTCGCGAAAGCGAACTGACCCGATTAGTAGGTAGCAAGGCAGCATATGCTGAAATGGATTGTCTACGGACAGTTCTACCGCCTTGCTAAAAGGGCCGCAAACAAAAGTTTAAGTGCTAAGGCACTGTGATTTAGGAAAGGGTAGCGTTACAACGCGAGGTGATTGCAATTGCGCAATTATTGCTCGCAGTACTGTGAACCCGAAGTCTTTAGGACTTCATACGACTTTTAGTCGTATTTTTCTCACAGTGCCTTTTTTGCGTCAAAAATTCAACTGTTGTATACTATAGCTATGGAACCGCATCTAAAAGTTGAGAGAACTAAAAAGAAAATTGCCATTGATAATTTTATTGGGGGAATAATGTGGGCGCTGGGAGTTTTTGTAGGCGGCACAATTGTTGTTGCGATAATTACTCTAATCCTTAGTAAGGTTGATTTAATTCCGGTAATCGGGACTTTTGTTGCCAAGATAATCGCATATGTACAAAGCAATTCCCACTTGGTAAAATAGCCTCATGGATAATAAAAATCTAAAAGCCAGCCTCGCCGAAAGCTCGTCTAGGCGGGACCACAGACAGATAGGCCAAGAACTCGATTTATTTTCATTTCATGACGTTGCACCCGGAACTGTTTTCTGGCATCCGAAGGGCTGGTCAGTTTATTTGACTCTTCAAAATTATATTAGATCCCTTTTGGAAAAAGACTACACAGAAATCTCAACTCCCGTAATGACAAAAAGTCAGTTATTCAAAAATTCGGGACACTGGGATCACTATAAAGAGAACATGTTTAGTCTTGATATAGAGGCGGAGAGCTATTCCTTAAAGCCAATGAATTGTCCGGAGTCAGCCCTCATTTATTCTACAAAAACCAGGAGTTATAACGACTTACCGCTGCGCTTTAGTGATTTTGGAATACTACATAGAAACGAATTGTCCGGAGTTTTGGGTGGACTTTTTAGAGTCAGACAATTTACTATTGACGATGCACACATTTATCTAAGACCCGACCAAATTCAAGAGGAAATACAAAGGCTTTTGAAATTGGTTATTAAGTTTTATGAGATATTTAAGTTTAGGCCAAAAATTTTTCTCTCCACCAAACCGGACAAAGCAATGGGAGACGACAAGCTCTGGCAGGAAGCAGAGGGAGCACTGAAGACTGCCCTAGATAATTCAAGTGTTGAATACGGTGTAAAAGAAAAAGACGGCGCGTTTTACGGACCTAAAATTGATATACATATTAATGATTCACAAGGCAGAGACTGGCAAGTGGCAACAATACAATTGGATTTCCAAATCCCTGAAAAAATGCAGCTTGAATATATAGATAGTGACGGAACGGGGAAGAGACCAGTCATCATACACCGGGCAATAACAGGAAGTCTTGAGAGGTTTATTGGGATTTTAACAGAACACTATCAGGGAGCTTTTCCGCTGTGGTTGTCACCTGTACAAGTTGCAATACTTCCGATTACAGATGGTCAGATAGAACACGCGGAAAAACTCGCTTCTGAGTTGAGAGACGAGGGAATAAGAGTAGAGGTTGATAGCAGGTCTGAAACGCTTCAAGCCAAAATTCGGGAGGCCACTTTACAAAAAGTGCCTTATTTAGGTATAATAGGGGAGAAAGAAGTCGCCGACGGTAAAATTATTTCCGTAAGAGACAGAAAAGGCGAGTCAAAAACAATGGAACTTTCGCAGTTCCAAAGTAAACTTAAAAAAGAAATTGAGCAGAAATTTTAAAAGAAGAGAGTCAAACAGAAAATTTTACAGGACTAATGATAGAATATTTGCCCAAAGCCTAAGGGTTTTGGATGCTGAAAATAAGCAAATAGGAATCCTAAGTAAAGCCGAAGCGTTAACGCTGGCAAGAGATCAAGAATTGGACTTGGTAGAAATAGCAGAAAATGCCACTCCGCCGGTTGCAAAAATAGTTGATTTCAAAAAATTCCTGTATCAGCAAGAAAAGAAAAAACAAGAGGAAAAGAAAAAGACCAAGGCGTCAGAGACAAAAGAAGTCAGACTTGGTCCTTTTATTAATGACCACGATTTAGAGGTCATAATAAGACGCGCAAGAGGATTTTTGGAAGACGGAAATAAAGTCCGGCTGGTTGTAAGATTTAGAGGAAGACAAATCACACATCCGGAATTTGGACAGGAAACGCTGAAAAAGACAATTGCACAAATAGAAGATGTATCAAAAATAGATAGAGATATGCACTTTGAGGGAAAACAGTTAATATGTCTTCTCTCACCAAGCAAGAAAGGAAAAAATGCCAAAGAAGAAAATAAAGAAATCAGTAGCCAAGCGCTTTAAAATTACAAAGACCGGTAAGGTCATGTTTTCCCATCAGTACAAAGGCCACTTGCAGCTTCATAAATCTAAGAGCAGACAAAGAAGGCAGAAAGAGCCGGGAGAAATAACAGGGAAATTTGCAAAGAAAATAAAACAATTACTAGGAGCAAACTAATGACCCATTCGATAAACTCAGGGTCATACTGAACGGAGTTGAATGTATGAAAAAAGGAAATCAACCAGGAAAAAGAAATCTTAATTTTAGAGAAACGCATTCTGAAAGAAGCGCAACTGCATCTTACAGAAATTTTGGAGCGGAGGCTAGTCGAGCTCGCCTGCGAGCAAAAGCGAGACAGGCATGGGACAGCGCTCGAGCGTTGATAGGGAAGGGAAACAAATAATATGTCAAGAATTAAAAGAGGAGTAGTTTCCAGACGCAAACACAAAAAATTATTAGGACTTACAAAAGGCTTTTTAGGAAGCAAGAATAGGCTTATTAGAAATGCCCATGAAGCGGCGCTTCACGCAGGTGCTTACGCGTATCACGGAAGAAAACTTAGGAAAAGAAATATAAGAGCTCTCTGGATAACAAGAATTGGAGAAGCCGCAAAAACGCAGGGTGTTTCTTATTCTCAACTTATAAATAAACTTAAAAAAGCAAAAGTTGAACTTGACAGAAAAATCCTGGCCGACTTAATTGTCAACGATATAGAAACTTTCAAGAAAATAGTTGACAGCGTTAAAAGTAATTAGTATAATAATTATATAAACATGATTAAACTTTTTATTTACTACTTTACTTCCCAAACCGGGAGGTAACTTAGTGTAAATAAAATCGCACTGGGACCTCCCTAATGGGAGGTTTTTTTATGGAAAAGAGGTGATAATCATGAATCCAATTGAAAAAAGATTTATAAAACAACCAAACCAAACAACTGTAATTGAGCGAGTTCAAAGAGTGGATACAGCAGTCCCATACGGAATGTGGCAGAGAGAAGTTTTGCTTGGAGTTTCTACTCGAATAGATCCTTCACCTAGAACTCTTACAAGAGCTCAAAGAAAAGAATTAAGAGAGCAACATAGAGTTGGTGGAAGACAAAACGCTAGTATAGAACAAAGAGACATGTTGAGAAGTCAAATTGCTACCGCACATAACAGGGTAGTTATTGCTAAGGCGCAATTATTAGGCTCAGATGATCATGAGTGTGCAATAATAAAATTTGCACAAATAATTGCTGACCATCCACAAGCACTCGAAACAGCAAGGGATTTAGCAGGAAGTCAATAATTACAGTTCTTCCTGAATTGTGTATAATTTAAACAATGGAAGATACACTAATAAATATTAAAAATACTGCGTTGTCTTTTATATGGGAGGCAGAGGACAGGAAATCTTTGGAAGAAACAAAAATACAGTTTTTGGGTAGGAGCGGCAAATTAACGCTTGCCCTAAAAGAACTCCCAAAACTTCCAATTGAAAAAAGAGTAGAGGTAGGACGTCTTGCTAATGAAATAAAAAAGACGATTGAGGAGGCAATGGAAGAAAAAATGTCTCAAGTCGCAAGTGAGTCGGTTGTCAAAAAAAGAGAAAGCATTGATAAAAGCGTTCCTGCAATAATGCCTAAAATTGGACACATGCATCCAATAAGTCAGGTGATGTATGAAACAATTGAAATATTTAAGTCTTTGGGGTTTCAAGTAGCAGATGGGCCTGAAATTGAAAGCGATCATTATAATTTTGAAGTATTAAATATTCCAAAAGATCACCCTAGCCGCGACACACAGCAAACTTTGTTTTTGGATAGTGCCGGAACAAGCTATTCGCCAGGAGAAATGCTCCTTAGGACCCAAACTTCAAATATGCAAGGACGAATAATGGAAAAAACTAAACCTCCTTTTAGGGTTTTGGTGCCGGGGAAAGTTTTTAGATATGAGCAGGTTGATGCATCTCACGGATTTGAGTTTTGGCAGGTTGAAGGATTTATGGTTGATAAGAATGTTTCAATGTCTAATCTTTTTGCAACGCTTGATTATTTTTTCAAACAATTTTTTGGAGAAAAAACAAAAGTAAAATTTGTTTGTCATAATTTTCCATTTGTAGAACCCGGAGCAGAGGCTTATATAAGCTGCGTTGTCTGTAAAGGTAAAGGCTGCAGTTTTTGTAAGCAAACCGGATGGGTTGAGATTTTGGGAGCCGGAATGATTCATCCAAATGTTTTGCGCGCTGTTGGAATAAATCCCGATGAGTGGTCTGGTTTTGCTTTTGGGACAGGACTTTCAAGAATGGCAACTCTTAAATTTGAGATGGATGACCTGCGTCTTTTAACAAATCCGGATTTGAGAGTTTTGGAACAATTTTAATTATGCTGGTACCTTTGTCCCTTCTTAAAGACTACGTAAAAATAACCTTACCCGAGGCTAAGTTATCCGAAAAATTAACAGAGATAGGCCTTGGAGTAGAAAATATCTCCAAAATTGAAGGGGAGTCAATATTGGATTTAGAAGTAACTCCCAATAGACCAGACTGGCTTTCAATTGTTGGAGTTGCACGGGAAATTGCAAGCCTTGAAAAAGAAAAAGTAATTTTTCCCAAAGTTGCAGAAATAAAAAAATCCACAAAAGTTTTACCGCTTAAAATAAAAACAGACTACACAATTAATCCAAGATTTACAGGGATAATAATTGACAAGATTAAAGTAGGCGAGTCTCCTGAATGGCTCAAGAAAAGGTTAATCCAAATCGGCATGCGGCCCATAAATAACATCGTTGATATTACAAATTTTGTAATGTATGAGTTAGGAAATCCGCTGCATGCATTTGACTATGACAAGATAGAAGGACATGAAATGACTGTAGGCCAATCCCTGGAAGGGGAAGTTTTTGAAAGCGTTGACGGCGTTACTTACAGGCTTCCAAAAGGAGCAGTTGTCATAAAAGATGCAAAAAAAATTATAGACCTTTGCGGAATAAAAGGCGGAAAAAACTCAGGCACTTATAAAGACACAAAAACTATTTTCATAAGAGTTCCTGTAGAGGTTCCATCATTAATACGAAGCACTTCGACAAAACTTGGACTTAGGTCCGACGCATCTTCCGTTTTTGAAAAAGGAGTTGATGCCGGAGGCACTGTCTTTGCACTTAAAAGATGCGTTGAGTTAATTTTGCAAATTGCCGGAGGTGTTGTGGCAAGCGATATTTATGACTTAAAAGAAAAGGACCTGCCTGCCGGCAAGGCAGGATTTTTGCCATGGAAGGTTAAAGTAAAACTGGATAAACTTGAAAGACATTTGGGATTTAAGATTTCAAATAAAGAAGTTCTAAATATTTTAGAAAGGCTAAATCTGTCTCCGGTTATTAAAAATGATTTGCTGGAAATAGAAGTTCCGACTTACAGAAATGATTTAAAAATTGACGAAGACATAATTGAGGAAGTAGCAAGGCTTTACGGGTATAACAGAATCGAGAAAAAAATGCCAACAGGACAAATCCCCATACAAAAAATAGAGTACTTCAAAGATTATTCTAATGAGCAAAAGGCAAAAGAAATTCTTGTAGCGGCAGGGTTTTCTGAAATTAAAAGCTATAGTTTGGTGTCTGAAGTTGATTTGGATAAATTTGGACTAAACACAAAAAATGTGCTGCGCGTTGATAATCCTGTAAGCCGCGAATTTGAATATTTAAGACCAACACTAAAGATTTCTCTTGTAAAAGGCCTTTTTGAGAACAGTAAATTTACAAAAGAAATTAATCTTTTTGAATTAGGAAAAACATATAGGAAAGAAGATAAAAAAGCTATAGAAGAATATTTCTTGTCCGGAATATCAAGTAGCCTAAGCTTTGCTAAGATAAAAGGAATTATTCAGAAATTATTTGAGGAGTTTGGAATAAAAAAAGATGTTAGCCTTCTTATAGAAATTATGGAAGAGGGTTTATTTTTTGAAATTAATTTTTCTGAAATTGAAGAAGAAGCAAAAACTCAAAAAATTTATAAACCAATTCCAAAATATCCACCGGTTATAGAAGACTTATCAATTGAAGTAGGGGAGAGCATTAAAACTGAAGAGATTATAGAACACATAAAAAAACAGAGTCCGATTATCTACAACGTTTCGCTACTTGACCAGTTTGAGAATTCAAGAACTTTCCATATTCTGTATCAGGATAAAGAAAAAAATCTAACAAAAGAAGAAGTAGCTGTCATACACGAGAAGATAATTAAATCGCTTAAGGAAAAATTCAAAGCCGCAGAAAATTAAGGCGTTAGAATTGCAGATGGACTTGCAGTTGGAGTAGGTGTTGGTGTAGGAGTATCCGCATCATACTTAAAGTCAGACGTCTGTGTTGGCGGGTGATAAAGCGGGTCGTCTTTGTGGTACTGCTCAATCCACGCATCAATTGCTTTCTGCCAACGGTTTTGGCCGTCTGTTGAAACGGGGTCACTTTCCGCAAAAACAACAAAGTCTTTATTATCATAATCCCCATGATTTATTTCGTCTTGATTTGCTTTTTTACTGGTTTGTTTTCTAGATATTGGAATTTTTTGATATATGGTTGTATTTGTAGGCTCCGTCCCTTTTATAAAATACTCGGAACGCGTTGCGTGACCGTCTACAGGAAGTCCGCCGCCAATAGCATCAACCTGAAGCGCTATAACATCATCCGGCTTAACAGGCGGCTCGTCGGTTTTTCCTTTTAGAACAAAATTCATAATCCTGTACCACACGGGGGCAGCCCCGGTAACACCTGAGGCAATTGTCGGATTCATAGGGCTATTGTCATTGTTTCCAACCCAAACTCCAACAGCATAGGAAGGCGTATATCCAACAGTCCAATTATCCCTTTTGTCATCCGTTGTTCCGGTTTTTACAGAAACCGTTCTGCCCGGAATATTAAGATATGAATTTGGTCCAAATATAAGCGTCCTTGCCACATTATCCAGTAAGATGTGGGATACAAGATACGCTACATTTGCGGGAAGAATTCTGTTGCCGCTTCTTGTTTTATTTTCATACAAAGTATTGCCTTTGGAATCAACCACTTTTAAAATGGTAACGGGATCTTGCTTTACTCCTCCATTTGCCAGGACAGAAAAAGCAGTAACCTCTTGAAGAAGCGTTGCCTCACGTCCTCCAAGAACCAAAGATAGTCCTACATTTTTTATATTTTCCGGTGTTGGCTGCCAGTTTTCAATTCCCATGTTGTAAGCGTTTTGCATAACGTCTTTTATTCCAACTTTGGCAAGCATTTTAACGGCCGGAATGTTTATTGAGTTTCCCAAAGCAAACCTTAGCTGTATAGGCCCATTATATTTACCATCATAATTTACGGGCGTATAGAGAGGATTTTTAGGGTCGCCTGACGGAAATTCCGTTTTAACATCCATCACCATAGTTGCCGGGGTATATCCTTTCTGGAATGCAGTTGCATACATAATGGGCTTAAGGGATGAGCCGGGTTGCCTACTACCCAAAGCGGCATTAAAGTTGCCGTCATTTTTTGTATCAAAATAATCTTTGCTTCCCACCATTGCCAAAATTTCCCCGGTCTTAGGATTCATAACCGTGGCAGCACCATTTCCCACGTTGAAACCCTTAAGCTTATCCAGTTCTTCGTTTACAATTACCTCCGCTTCCTTCTCAATCTTGTAATCAAGAGTTGTTGTAACCTGAAGAGCACCATTATCAACCAAAGCTTCGCCAAATTGTTTTGCCAAGAGCTGTTTTACGTACATAACAAAATGCGGAGCTTTTATCCCCGTATCTTTCTGGGAAAACTGTTTCTGTTTAATTTCATCAAGCGCCGCGTCTGCTTGTTTTTGGGTAATCTGGTCGGAGTTTTTCATTTGATTTAAGACCTCTCCGGTCCTGTCAATGTAATATTTTTTACCGGAAAAAGGAGAATAGACGCTTGGAGACTGGGGAAGTCCGGCCAAAAATGCCGCTTCTGCCAAATCCAAATCTTTTACTTTCTTACCAAAATAACTTTCTGCTGCGGCTTCAACTCCAATATTAGCGCCGCCATAAGGCACGTCATTTAAATACATTTCTAAAATCTCGTCTTTTGTATATTTTTTATCAACCTGAATGGAGAGCATAAGCTCTTTTATTTTTCTTGGAATTGAGCGCTCGGACGAAAGTAGAACATTCTTAACCAACTGCTGGGTGATAGTTGAGCCCCCGGAAAGTCCACGCAGTAAAACAATATTTCTAACGGCTCTAATATACCCGGTTATAGAAAATCCCTGATTGTTATAAAAATTCCTGTCTTCAATTGCTATGGTTCCAAGCTGGACATACTTGGGAATATCGGCAAGTTTTACATAGGTTCTATTTTGGTTTGAATAAACAGAGTAAAGAAGTATTCCGCTTCTGTCATAAATTTGGGTTGATTGTTTTAAGTCCGAGTTGACAAGTTTTCCGGGTGTTGGAAGGTCACGTCCATACCAGACAAATAAAATTGTCATGACTACTACAAATCCTATAAGTCCAAAGAGTGCGTATTTGGTAAGTATGCTAAGGGTAAAAACATCAACTTTGCCGTTTCTGAAAAGTCTTGTCCTGCGGCGGCTTCTGTAGTAATCCATACTAAGTATTAGTATATCAAATTCTTCACAAGATTTTAAATATGCTATACTTTTGCTATGGATATTGAAGAATTATTGACTAGGGGCGTGGATACAATCTACCCGTCGAGAGAAGAATTGGAAAAAGTTCTGCGCTCCGGAAAAAAACTAAAACTCTACCAAGGATTTGACCCAACAGGAACACAGCTTCACCTAGGCCACATGGTTGGTTTTAGAAAACTTGCTCAGTGGCAAAAGCTTGGTCATCACGTTATTTTCCTCATCGGCGACGGAACAGGACAAGCAGGAGACCCATCAGGAAAAACAAAATCCCGGGATAAGTTCATGACTCGGGAAGAACTTAGGGAAAATGCAAAAAGCTATGTAATGCAGGCTTCTAAAATCGTAGATTTTGAAGGAGAAAGCCCTGTTGAAATTCTCTATAACGGCGACTGGCTAAACAAATTAGGCCTTGTCGAAATTTTAAACATCGCTGGGCATTTTTCTCTCCAGCAATTGTCTGAAAGGGATTTGTTCCAAGAGAGGATAAAAAAAGGCGAAGACGTAAATCTTAGAGAATTTTTATACCCATTGCTTCAAGGATATGATTCGGTTTCTATGGAAGTAGACTTGGAGCTTGGAGGAAGCGACCAAACTTTCAATATGCTCATGGGTAGAAAGCTTGTAAAAGAAATGCTCCAGAAAGACAAGTTCATTATGACAACTCCGCTTCTCACAGATTCTGCCGGCGTAAAAATTGGAAAAACAGAAGGAAATGTTATTGGACTAACTGACCAACCGAGCGATTTGTTTGGGAAAATAATGGGGCTATCAGATGACGTTATTGTTAAGGGGCTTGAATATTTAACAGATGTGCCGATGGAAGAAATAAAAGATGTCGAGCAAAAAATTGGCGCCGGAGAAAATCCTGTCCAATACAAAAAGAGGCTCGCGTTTGAAATCATAAAACAACTACATAGTGCTGATGCTGCAAGAGAAGCGGAGAAAGAATTCCAGAGCACTGTTCAGAATAAAGAAATGCCTGAAAAGGTTGGGGAAGTATCAGTAGCAGAACACACATTAGTAGACGGCGATTTATTGGTAAAGCTTGAATTGGCAGCGTCAAAGTCAGAGGCGAAAAGATTATTCGAGCAAGGGGGAGTGGAAGTTGATGGAGAAAAAGTCGAGCCGAGAGAAACTACAGAAGTGACTAATGGAATGGTTATAAAAGTCGGAAAAAGAAAATTTATCAAGATAGCTGTTGATAACTAATGAGAGAAAACGGCAGAACAGTCGTTGTTATTGATGGAGGAGGAAGAGGAAGTGCGCTAGTCGAGAGATACTCCAAAAGCCCTCATGTAAGAAAGATCATAGCAATCCCCGGGAATGATTTAATGCAGGCAAACTCAAAAGTTCCAGTTTCTATCTTCAAAAAAATTAAAACTACGGACATTACACAAATAATTAATATCTGTAAAAAATACAAAGTAGATTTAATTGATGTTGCCCAGGACGATGCAATAGAAGTGGGACTTGTCGATAAATTAAGTGAGCAGGAATTTAATGTAGTCGGACCAACGCGTGCCGCCGGACAAATTGAATGGGATAAGGCGTGGTCTCGGGATTTTATGAGGAAATATAAAATCCCTTCCCCAAAATATAAAATATGCAACTCAAAAAAAGAAGGCATAAAATTTATTAATTCCCAAACTACTAAAAAATGGTTTATAAAAGCTGCGGGGCTGGCAGGAGGAAAAGGTGCTTTGCCAGCAAAAAATAAGAAGGAAGCAATAGGGACAATTTCGCAAATGTCCAAATTTGGCAAGGCTGGCAAGACTTTTGTAATAGAGCAGTGGCTAACAGGCGAAGAATTTTCTATGTTTGCTATAAGCGATGGAAATTCTTTTCAAATAGTTGGAAGTGCACAAGATCATAAGCGACTATACGATGGAGACAGCGGACCAAATACAGGAGGTATGGGATGCAGCGCTCCACCGCTTGTTATTACCAAGGATATTCATAAACAATCAGAATTGATAATTGCTAAAACTCTTAAAGGAATGTCTAAGGAAAACCGCAAGTATAAAGGTGTTTTATATTTAGGCGGAATTGTTGTTAATGGCAAAGTCTTTGTTATTGAATTCAATGCCAGATGGGGAGATCCGGAAGCAGAAGTAATTATCCCTGGAATTAAAAGCGACATTTTTGAAATTGGAATGCATATTGCAAAAGGAAATCTTTCAAAACTAAAGATTAGAACTGATGGTCTTGTCCGGGTCGCTGTTACGGGCTCTCTTCGCCCAGAGATAGTGGAGAAAAAAAGGAAAATGCTTGGCGTAAAAGAAATATTAAAAATAGACGGAGTTGCTCTTTTCGGCGCGCGAGTTACAAAAGAAAAAAATAATTACTTTGTTTTAGCTGGGCGATTATTCCATGTAGTTGGAAAAGGTAAAACAGTTATTCAAGCACGGCAAAAAGCATATAGAGCAATGTCTCTTTTGAGTATCGAGGGAAACAACCTACATTACAGAACAGATATTGGACATAGGGATGTTGAGAGACTGCAAAGACATAGTGTATAATTTTGATTATGGACATGTTTAGAAGACATAGGAAAATTTGGACTGTAATTGTTGCTATTGCATCGCTTGCACTTATTGGAATGTCCTTCCTGCCATATCTAGCACTCCTTAAGTAATATGGATTTACACGCTCCGATAAAAGACTTAGGCCGAAATTTTAAGATGCTTGCCGGACGGCTTGAAAAACTTGGCATAGAAACTCCGTGGGATTTCTTACTCCACATTCCTTTCAGATATGATGATTTTTCTTTGATTTCAAAGATTAGCGAGATTCAGCCTGGAGAAATTGTAACCATAAATGGAGAAGTTATGGAAATGAAAAACCAATACACCAGGCGCTGGAAAAATCTTCAAAGAGCAAAAGTAAAAGACGATACTGGAGAAATAGATGTCTTGTGGTTTAATCAACTATATCTTGCAAAAAATATAACAGTGGGGGATAAGATTGCACTTTCCGGAAAAGTAAGCGCCGACAAAAATTCATTAACGATGACTGCTCCTGATTATGAACTGTTGACAGATGGCGAACCAATTCACACAGGAAGACTTGTTCCAATTTATCCGGAGACCCGTGGAATAAGTTCTAAGTGGATAAGGCGCCAAGTCAAAAAATTCCTAGACGAAATTCCCGTCAACTTTTCTGATTTTTTGCCCAGTGAGATTGTTGCACGCGAAAAATTATTACCGCTGCAAACTGCACTTTTGCAAATTCACTTTCCAAAAAATTTAGACGAAGTGACTAGAGCCAGGGAAAGATTAGCCTTTGATGAATTATTCCTACTGCAACTTAGGTCAAAATCAAAAAGGGAAGAATGGGTAGAGGAAGTAAAAGGAATTCCTTTCGATACTAAAAAGTTTGAGAAGCAGCTCTCAGGCTTCTATAAATCTTTACCTTTTGAACTGACAAACTCACAAAATAAATCTATTATAGAGATACTAAAAGATTTAACAGAAAAAGAACCCATGAATAGACTTTTGCAAGGAGATGTGGGAAGTGGCAAAACAGTCGTTGCGATGGTTGCCATGTATATTTCTCATCTTAATGGTTATAAATCCGTTCTTATGGCACCAACTGAGATTCTCGCAATGCAACATTTTAATGTTATTTCGAATCTTCTATCTCCATTTGGAATCAAGGTCGGTTTAGCAACGGGAAGTAGTAAGTATAAAGTATCAGGTATTAAGTATGAAGACAAAATGAAAAAAATACCTAATACATCCTACTTAATACATAATACCGACATAATGGTCGGCACTCATTCTGTTCTATTCAAAAAAATTGAACCTGAAAAACTCGGACTTGTTGTAATTGATGAACAGCAGCGTTTTGGAGTAGAGCAGAGAAGCATCATAAGAAAAAAAGGCAACAACCCTCATTTTCTCACAATGACTGCAACTCCAATCCCAAGAACCGTTGCACTAACAATTTATGGAGATTTGGACGTTTCATATTTATCTGACATGCCACATGGCAGAAAAGTTATAAAAACATGGCTTACGCCAAATTCAAAAAGAGAAGATGCATATAAATGGATTGAAAAAGAAATCAAAACAAATAAAACCCAGGCGTTTATAATTTGTCCGTTCATTGAAGAGTCAGAAACTATGCAGACAATTAAAGCGGCGACTGTAGAATTTAAAAAACTTAAAAAAGAAGCTTTTAAAAATTTAAATCTTGAGCTCTTGCATGGAAAAATTAAATCAAAAGAGAAACAAAAAATCATGAGAGACTTTAAAAATAAAAAGTTTGATATTTTGGTTGCAACGCCACTAGTTGAAGTTGGAATTGATATTCCCAACGCAACAATAATTGTAATTGAAGCGGCAGAAAGATTCGGACTTTCACAACTCCACCAATTACGAGGAAGAGTAGGGAGGTCAGACATGCAATCGTACTGTCTTTTGTTTACTGAGTCGCAAAGTAGCAAAGCCGCCACAAGACTTAAAGGAATGGAAAGTATTCAGAGTGGGGCACAACTTGCGGAACTGGATTTAAAACTACGAGGCCCGGGAGATATTTTTGGAACCATGCAACACGGAATGCCAAAATTAAAAGTGGCCAGTTTTTCCGATACTTCTCTAATCCAACGGGCAAGTGTAGGAGCCGAAAAAATCCTATCGAGATTATCGAAATTCCCAAAACTCGAACAAGAACTAAATAACATAAACTCCGAACAAATATCTCCCGATTAATTAAATTCTTGAGTTTCTTTCCAAAATAAGTTAAAATAGGCTCATGCCGCACGAACCAAAACGTAGACATTCAACGCAGAGAAAAGGGAAAAGAAGAGCTTCAATAAAGCTTAAAAGTTCTCATGTAATTTTTTGTCCAAATTGCAAGGCCACAACCAAACCTCACATGGTTTGTAAAAATTGCGGATATTACAGGGGCAGTCGAGTCTTGGCAATAAAAGAAAAGACAAAAGTTACAACAGCCACACAAGCTTAATGAAAACCGCTTTAGACCCAAGGCACAAAAAACGACAAAAAATAGTCGAAGATTTATTTAAAGTAGACTTCCACAAGCAGCCAATAAGTGACGCCGCTAAGATGGTAATTGACAACAAAGAAACAATCGACGAGCAGATAAAAAAAGCCGCACCGCAGTTTCCAATTGAT
>JGI1358J11329_10002339_pt1 | contig 14696 bp, 12 predicted proteins | sample Subgroupgradi54m_FD_11329 | JGI IMG/M metagenome (IMG submission 11329)
ACGCTATACTTAAAAAAATATTCCCCGGTAGCTCAGCGGTAGAGCGGCGCCCTGTTAAGGCGACGGTCGCAGGTTCGATCCCTGCCCGGGGAGCCAGATAGGATGAACATCAGCGAAAGCTGGTGTTTTTCCTTTATTCACGGGCTCTTTTGGCGGTTCGAAACTCTTTTTTTCGTCTACTTTTTCTCCCAACATCTGCATTACTCGGGCAGAGACCATTTTGAAGGCTTTGTGGTATGAAATCTCAACTTTCTTGCCATTTATCGTCGAGTTCGAAAATGAAAGGGACAATAGTACTTTCTTGTCGTCGACCATATCAATCGTACTTCGGTTTACATAAATCTTTCTCGCTTCCTTGTCCATCCTGCTTCCGATATTCTTTGATACTCGATAAAATCTTTTCCGTCTTGGCTACATAGTTTTTATATTCCTGCCGGGCTTGTAGCAATTCATCACACAACGTTCTTATGACTCCCGTCGCTTCTCTCAAAGCCAATATCAGTCCGGCGTTATCAAAAGCATTTCGGACCGCGTCTTCCGTTGCAACAATATTAAATTTGTAATTCGTCTCAATCGAGACCTTTGTCATTTTCATAATCATTGTCAGTTAAACAAAAAGGCTCGCGATCCATAATCACAAAAGTGATGTTAGACCGCGAGCCCTTGGACTCGGAATACCTTTCAGGTCGCCCCTTGGAGCGTTTATTTAACTGTTGAATTTATTTTATCACTTTTACGCATTTCGCCATAGTTCGGCGCGGTGGACAAAAACCGATTTATGAGCTGGTGGTACCCATATTTGGGTACCTTTGGTTCAAATGTGAACTGGAAGTCGCCTTAAAGCTCACTTCCAGTAGCGTTTCCGTAATGATACAAAAGTGTATTATTGCCGAAACGGCTCAAAGTTTAGTGAATGGGACCCATTTTATGCCCCCTATTCACTAAACTTTATATTCCAGCTTTGGGCTTAAACTTGGAATATGGATTTTCTTGCTACGACTTTATCGGGCTTGTCTGATAGCTGTTATTGCTTTATTTCCAAACTTAGCATATAATATAATCCATAGGTAACATTTTCCGTAACCTTTTGAATTATACAATATGACCCAGCGAATAGACATCATGAATACACTCCTCCGATCCAAGCAGTCGGTATTCACGTTTAAGGAAGTGAACTTACTTGCCGGAGGTGAAATCAGCCCGGCTTTATTGCGACGCCGGGTGAGCTATTACGTTCAAAAGGGTCAACTGTACCCACTTCGCCGCGGTATTTATGCTAAAGATAAAAAATACGACAAGCTAGAATTGGCAAATCGTATTTATACTCCCTCTTACATCAGCTTTGAAACTGTACTCAGTCGAGCTGGTGTTACTTTCCAATCTTACGGACAAATTTTTATTGCTTCGTATCTTACGCGCGAATTAAATATTGATGATCAGATATATTCTTATAAAAAAATTAAGGATGAAGTTTTGACTAGAACCCAATTGCCGACTGGCATTGAACACAAAGGAACATATTCCATTGCGACTCCGGAACGTGCTTTTTTGGATGTTGTGTATCTCTCGAAAGATTACCATTTTGATAATTTGTCTGCTTTGAACTGGGAGAAGGTATTCGAAGTACTCCCAATTTTTGGAAATGTGGAAATGGAGAAACGAGTAAAAGCATATTACGAGCAGTTCAAAAATAGTTAAATCCGAATCACGAGTATGAAAATGAAAATGTATGAAAATAACTGATCATCACGCAAAATATTTTGCCTACGAACTAACCAAGCGATGTTCATCGGACAGCTTGGAGAAATTGTCGTCTACCCTTTCCAACGCGCAGGTTGATCTTAACCCGCACCAGATAGAGGCGGCGTTGTTTGCATTTCGATCGCCACTTTCTAAAGGGGCTATTCTTGCTGACGAAGTCGGGCTCGGCAAGACAATCGAAGCTGGTCTCGTTCTCTCTCAAAAATGGGCTGAAAGAAAGCGAAAAATATTACTTATACTGCCATCGAGCTTGCGTAAGCAATGGAATGCTGAATTACAGGAAAAATTCTTTTTGCCGTCGATTATTTTAGAAACAAAATCATTCAATCAATACATTAAAGACGGCAACCTGAACCCGTTCGATCAGGAAGATGTTGTCGTCATCTGCTCGTATCATTTTGCCCGGTCAAAATCTTCTTATATAAAACAAACCAAGTGGGACATTGTTGTGATTGATGAAGCTCATCGTCTACGTAATGTATACAAAAATAGTAATAAGATTGCTCGAGAAATAAAGGACGCATTAGTTGATGTTCCGAAAATTTTGCTTACGGCAACACCGCTTCAAAACTCCCTTCTTGAGCTGTACGGGTTAGTAAGTATTATCGATGACCATGTATTCGGTGATCTCAAGAGCTTCAAGGTTAACTATGCCCGACTCTCACGCGAGCAGGATGTTTATGAGGGCGAGCTTGGTATGGTTGAACCGCGACAGGAGATGTTTACCGATTTACGCAACCGGCTGAAGCCGGTTTGCATTCGTACGTTGCGAAGGCAGGTTCTTGAATATATCAAATACACCAAGCGGATTCCGCTTACCCAGAATTACATTCCCACTGAAGAAGAGGTGGAACTTTATAATGGTATGTCCGAATACCTGCAAAGAACGAAGCTGTTTGCTTTGCCTAACAGCCAACGCCAGCTCATTACCATGATTTTGCGAAAGCTTCTGGCGTCATCGTCTTTCGCTATCGCCAGCACATTGAACAGCCTGGTGTTCAAACTTTCGAAACTTATTGAGAAAGTGGAGAAGCAAAAAGCGGCCGAGGATAGTGGAATTGAGGGCCTTGATCAGAACTTTGAGACGCTTGATGAAATATCGGACGAATGGATAGACAACGAAGAGGACGACGGCACAGAAGAGACGGAAACAAAAAAGATACAGTATACCGACGAAGATATTGCCTTGATGAAATCGGAAAAGGTTGACCTTGAAAAGTTTCGGGATGTTGCCAAGAAAATTTGGAAAAACTCCAAAGGAGACGCCCTGCTTACTGCGCTAAAAAAAGGTTTTGAAATGACCGAGGAGCTTCATGCAAATAAAAAGACCATTATTTTCACTGAGTCAACCATTACCCAGAACTATCTTTTGCAACTACTTTCGGAAAATGGTTATACGGATAAAATAGTTTTATTTAATGGTTCGAACAACGACGAAAAGTCAAAACAGATTTATACCACTTGGCTTAAGGACAACAAGGATACGGACAACGTAACCGGCTCGAAAACTGCAGACATGCGCGCGGCTCTGGTTGAATATTTCAGGGATGAGGCGGAAATCATGATTGCCACGGAAGCGGCCGCCGAGGGTGTGAATTTGCAATTCTGCTCACTGCTTATTAATTATGATCTCCCTTGGAATCCACAAAGGATTGAACAGCGTATCGGCCGATGTCACCGCTACGGCCAAAAGTACGATGTTGTCGTGATCAACTTTGTTAATCTTAAAAACGCCGCCGATCAGCGCGTGTATCAGCTCTTGGATCAAAAGTTCAACTTGTTCAAGGGTGTATTCGGCGCAAGCGATGAAGTTCTCGGAAGTATTGAATCTGGCGTGGATTTTGAAAAGCGTATCGCCGGTATTTATCAAACCTGCCGAAGTGAAGAAGAAATCAACACAGCCTTTGATGGTCTGCAAAAAGAGATGGACGAGAGCATCCAAAATAACCTGCGTGATACTCGCCAGAAATTGTTAGAAAACTTCGATGCCGAAGTGCATGAAAAGCTCAAAGTTAATCTTAAAGAAAGTGAAGCGTATCTGGATACCTATACTCGCTGGCTATGGGATGCAACAAAATATTATCTTGGCGATCATGCTGATTTTGCTGAACACGAGTATTCTTTTACGCTTAAAAATAATCCATTTCCAAACGAACAGATTGATCCGGGACCGTACAAAATCGGCAAGAATATTGATGATGCCCATATTTATCGGCCCGGACACCCTTTAGCTCAAAAAATTCTTGGCGAGATAAAAGCCAAACCAGCAGATGACTCCGAGATCACTTTTGACTATTCTACTAATTCAACGATCATCACCATCCTGGAACCGCTTGTCGGCAAAAGCGGTATTTTGAAGGTTTCTAATTACACCGTTGAGGCTTTTGAAGCCGAGGACTCCGTGATTGTGTCGGCCATTGATGAATTGGGCAATACGGTTGATGGAGAAATTGCAAAGAAGTTATTTTCAATTGCCGCACGAGATGCAAAAGCCACTACGGTCTCTCCAGAAGAAAAAACTAAGCTGGATGAGTTGGAAAATCAGACTATCACTATGGTTTCCGGCCGTATTGCGGAGCGTAACAGTGAATTTTTTGATAACGAAGTAGACAAGCTGGATAAATGGGCCGAGGACATGAAGAAAGCTCTTGAGCTTGATCTCAAGAAGCTTGACGTTGATATCAAAATCTCCAAAACTAATGCCAAGAAGATCCTCAACCTCAATGAAAAGCTGAAAGCCCAGCGTGGTATTAAGGATATGGAGAAGAAACGCAACGAGATGCGCAAAAAATTATATGAGGCACAGGACGACGTAGAGGGCAGAAAAGAGAAGCTTATTGGACAAGTCGAGGCTCAATTAAAGCAAAAATCCAAATTGGAATCATTATTCACCATCCGGTGGAGGGTGGTATGACCTATTATAAATTAACCTAAATTAAACATTATGAACGAATCAAAAAATAACAATATTGTTCCCCAAGAGTCGGACTTCCTACTCTACACTACCCCAGAGGGCGATGTTCGTGTGGACGTACTATTTTCTGGTGAGACGGTTTGGCTCACACAAAAGCGCATGGCTGAACTGTTTGGTGTTGAGGTGAACACCATCAACTATCACATCAAAGAAATCCTAAAAAGCGCAGAACTACGGGAAGATTCAGTTATTCGAAAATTTCGAATAACTGCTTCAGACGGCAAAGCTTACGAAACTCTGTTCTACAACCTTGATGTGATCATCTCAGTCGGCTACAGGGTCAATTCCGAGAAGGCCACAAGGTTTCGTATTTGGGCAACCCAAACTCTCCGCAACTACATCGTGAAAGGCTATGCCATTGACGATGAACGCCTGAAGCACGGTTATCATTTTGGCAAGGATTACTTTGACGAGTTGCTTGAGAAGATTCGGGAGATCCGTGCCAGCGAGCGTCGCTTTTACCAAAAAATAACCGATCTCTATGCCGAGGGTAGCGTAGATTATGATAAAGACTCCGAGATCACCACAAAGTTTTTCAAAACAGTACAGAATAAATTGCATTGGGCAATTACCGGCCAGACAGCGGCTGAACTCATCGCTGGTCGCGTGAGCAGTGATAAATCCAAGATGGGACTCACGACATGGAAAAATGCGCCAAAGGGTAAAATTCTCAAGCCTGATGTGTCGGTAGCAAAGAATTATCTTGAGGAAAAAGAAATCTCCGAATTGAACCGGATCGTCACTATGTATTTGGACTATGCTGAAAATCAGGCCAAGAAACAACGGCCGATGAAAATGGAAGATTGGACGGAGAAGCTCGATGCCTTTCTCCGCTTCAACGAATACGAGATACTCGACAATCCTGGCAAGGTGTCCCACGAGGTGGCCAAAGCCTTGGCTGAAAAGGAATTCGAAAAGTACCGGGTCGTGCAGGATCGAGAATTTATCTCCGATTTTGACCGCGATACACAGAAGTATCTGGAGAAGCCGGAAGGTAAAAAGCCTAAGAAGAAAGACAAGAAATAATATGACTAATAAAAAGCAAAAACTAGAGTTAACGTGGATCGGCAAGGACGAGGAACTAAAGCTCGAGCCGAGGATTTTGATTGAGGACCCGGACAAGTCTTATGGCGATAAGTCGGCCGAGAATATGCTCATCCACGGAGACAACCTCCTTGCGCTCAAAGCCCTCGAGCAGGACTTTGCCGGACGCATTAAATGTATTTATATTGATCCGCCCTACAACACCGGCAGTGCGTTTGAACACTATGACGATAATCTCGAACACTCCACTTGGCTTAGTCTGATACGACCACGCTTGGAGATTTTGAAAAACCTTTTGCATCCTACTCAGGGTAGTATTTGGATTTCAATTGATGACGACGAAAGTCATTATTTAAAAGTTTTATGTGATGAAGTGTTTGGTCGGAAAAACTATGTCTCAACTATGGTATGGCAAAAAATACATAGTATTAAAAATGATGCTCGCCATATCTCTGTAAATCATGACTATATTCTTTTATACGCAAGTAACATTGAAACCGTAAGTTTTAATCTATTGGACAGGACTAGTGAGATGGACGAAAGATACAGGAATCCGGATAACGATCCACGCGGGCCGTGGCAGTCGGGTGACTTGGTCGCCAATGAAGAACGATCGAATGGGAGGTTTGATATATTGGGACCCACAGGAAAAATATTTAATGTCCCGGCAGGAAAGCACTGGGTATATTCTCAGGAAAACCTTAAACAGCTTATTGCTGAAAATAAGATCTGGTTCGGAGTAAATCGTGATTCTTTTCCAAGAAAAAAGAGATTTTTATCTGAAGTTCAGCAAGGTAGAAAAAGTGACACATGGTGGACGAGCGATGAAGTTGGCCACAATCAGGAAGCAAAAAGAGAAATGAAAGTTCTATTCCCAGAAGATGTTTTTGATACCCCAAAACCAGAACGACTTATAAAGCGAATTCTTGATCTTGCTACTAAACCCGGTGATTGGGTTTTGGATTCATTCCTTGGTTCCGGCACAACTTCGGCCGTAGCACACAAAACTGGACGTAAGCATATCGGTATTGAATTTGGCGATCATGCCGACACGCATTGCTTGCCTCGTTTAAAGAAAGTTGTTGACGGCAATGATGGTTTGGCTTTGTCCGAAGCTCTTGGTTGGAAAGGTGGGGGTGGATTCAAATTTTATAATCTTGCGCCGAGCCTGCTCCGCAAGGATACTTTCGGCAACTTCGTAATTGACGAAAACTATAATGCCAACATGCTGGCGGCGGCCATGTGTAAGCATGAGGGCTTTAAGTTCTATCCGGATGAGACTTTGTGCTGGAAGCATGGCAAGTCTACAGAAGCAGATTTCATTTTCGTTACTACCGGCTTCATTACCGCCGAACAGTTAGACAAGGTGCATAGTGAAATGAAAGCTGGTGAGAGCTTGCTGATTTGTGTCAAGTCATTCGCGCCGGAATGCGAAAACCGTTTTGCTAATATCACGGTCAAGAAAATTCCACAGATGATCTTGGGCAAATGCGAATTCGCCAAGGATAACTATGACTTGAACATTATCAAAGCCACGGAAGCGGAAGCTGAAGAATCTAACGAAGCCTAATATGAATACTAAAGCACAAGCAATCAAAAACAGGCTAAGTCTCCGCAAACCACAAGCGGATAGTTTGGAAATTCTAGAAAAACTGGCTGATGTTTTGGAGTTAAAAAAGGATGTTGACGTGGCCAGCGAGCTTTCCAAAGTGCGAGCCTTGTATCCAACATGCGCTGATTTTGAACGAGACTTTCCATCAGTTTGTTTTTCTTTGGCAACAGGTGTCGGCAAGACTCGGCTTATGGGTGCGTTTATTTCTTATCTCTATGCCGCCAAAGGTGTAAAAAATTATTTTGTATTGGCTCCCAACCTCACGATCTACAACAAGCTCATCGATGATCTCTCCAATCCACGAAGTCCGAAGTATGTCTTTCGTGGTATCAGTGATTTTGCCATAACAGCACCACGTATTATTACCGGTGATAACTATGCCGAGGCACGCCAAAGTACGTTGTTTAAGGAGTCGGTGAAAATAAACATTTTCAATATCTCGAAGATCAATTCCGAAGTCCGTGGTGGTAAAGAGCCAAGAATTAAACGGCTTTCGGAGTATCTTGGCGAGTCATATTTTAATTATCTTTCCGAATTGCCTGATCTTGTACTTTTAATGGACGAGTCGCATCACTACCGTGCCGACTCCGGACTCCGAGCAATCAACGAGCTTAAGCCAATTTTAGGTCTTGAGCTCACTGCAACGCCGATCGATACCAAGGGCGTTAAATTTAAGAATGTTGTTTTTGATTATCCGCTCGCTCGAGCATTACAAGACGGTTTTGTGAAAGAGCCAGCTGTTGCTACGCGCCGTGATTTCAATCCCGACCAATATCGCAATGATCCGAAAGAACTTGATCTTATAAAGCTTGAGGACGGAGTGCGTATCCACGAAGACACTAAAGTGGCTTTGGATATTTATGCTCGAGATAGTGGCAATCGTTTGATCAGGCCGTTCGTGTTAGTTGTTGCTCGAGATACCGATCACGCCAAAGAGATTCGTGGCTTGATTGAGTCGGACCGGTTCTTTGAGGGTCGCTATACAGGTAAGGTGATGGAGATCCATTCAAACCAGCACGGTGAAGAAAAAGAGGAAAATGTACAGAGGCTCATTGATCTGGAAAAGCCGGAAAACCCGATTGAGATTGTCGTACATGTAAATATGCTCAAAGAGGGTTGGGACGTTACTAATCTCTACACCATTATTCCTTTGCGTGCGGCCAACTCCCAGATTCTTACCGAGCAGACCATCGGCCGTGGTTTGCGATTGCCTTATGGCGTTCGGACCGGCGTTGAAAAGGTGGACAAGCTCACTATCATTGCTCACGATCGCTTCCAGTCTATTGTGGATGCGGCCAATGATCCGAACTCTATAATCCGACAGGAGAATATCATCGAGATTGATCCGGATGCGTTACCGGAAGCGCAGGAGGTTATTACTGCTTCCTCGGTAATGGAAGAGGCACTAGCTCTCAAACGCACGGAGATTGCGAATATTGTAAATGAGGCGGATCGCCAAAAAGCGGGCTTGGTTCTAGAGGCCGAACAACTGATCACTGAAGCAGTCAGCACTCTCGGCGCAAGTATTAAAAATATCAACGACTTAAAGAGCGATGAGATTCGTAAACTTGCCTTTGAGAAAATGGTCACGAGTATTGAAAGTAACCCACAGCAAAACTTGTTTAAGACGGCCATTGTAGAAGCGGCGAAGCAGGAGTACGAGTCCGTTGTTTCTGAATTGATTGAAAAAACTATCCCGATTCCGCGCGTGCTCATTCAACAGAAGCACGATGTAAAATCGGGCTTTAAGGATTTTGATCTCGACGTCGCAGGTCTTAACTATCAGCCGGTATCCGAAGAGATTATTCGTCGGACGCTACGCACCAATGAAAGCGAAGTCTTGCAGGGCGACAGTTCCGGAGTGGCGCGTGATATTCCAGAGAATATTTTAGTAAACGAATTGATCAACTATCCGGAAGTGGATTATGACCGGGAATCCGAGCTGTTGTACAAACTGGCTCGACAGGCCATCGCTAAACTTGGTAATGGTCGAAACGGGGAGGATTTGGAAAACATCATCCTTTACCATAAACGAGAAATCGGTAAGTATATTTACGCTCAACTGCAACAACATTTTTATTTGGAAAGCTCAGGTTTTGAGGAGCCATTGGTGTACCCGTTCGATCGGATAAAGCCTCACAACTTTTCCAAGTACACAGCCGACAGTGTCCATCACTATACTGAAACAATTACCCCGACAAATATCATTCCCTCAAAGGTGTTCGGCGGCTTCAAAAAGGCTTGCCATAATTTGTACAAGTTTGATTCAAAAGCCGAGAAGGACTTTGCCACGATTCTGGAAAAAGATACTGATGTTTTAAAGTGGCTCCGGCCAGCCGACGCCCAATTTGAGCTCTATTGGAAATACAACTCCAAACGTTATCACCCGGACTTCGTGGTCGAGACAGCGGACAATATCTTTATGATTGAGATCAAAGCCGAGAGAGATATCGACGACACGGAAGTTCAGGAGAAAGCTGAAGCTGGTAAAAAGTATTGCGAAGCCGCTACCAAGTTTAACTTAGCCAATGGCGGTAAGCAGTGGGTTTATGTTCTTATCCCACATACAGCTGTCGCTTTGAACATGAGTTTCAAGGGGTTGTGTAAATAGACGTATCGACAAGAATGAATATGAAAAATGAGTATGAAAATTATAAAGGCACAGACATTTTCTGAATATTTCAGATTAAACAAAAGCCAATACGAGCTTGATTTTGTCGATGTCCCTATAAATAACGGCGACGTCCCTTTGTTTATTGATCCCTACGCTATTTCTAAAAGGAGTGACTACTGGTCAGTGGATTGTCACAATGCAATTGTTGAATTTTTTCAGGGTGTTATAGATCAGATTCGAGAAGGCAATGAGAAACAGGCTAAATATATGCTATCGGGTTTGAGAGAACCAAATCAAACTAGATTTGGGCTTTCAAAAGGAGAAGATCCTAGAGGCAGAGGGGTTGGTGGTGAACAAGCTGAAGATTTATACAAAGCGTTAGCTGATAGTACAGCTGTTAAAACTGGTTTTATAAAGGACTTGGAAGAATGCGAACTATTAATCGAAGGTATCAGTCGGGATAAAATTTCTGATATATCGACAAATATAATTCGTCATAAACTGATTGAATATACACAGGATCAATGCGAACTTTTAAACATAGGCACAAACTCCGTACCAAGTGAACCCATATGGAATAAGGGAAATGGCAAATGGGCAAATGATTATGTAAATTTGCCAGTATGCAACGGACGGAGCGTTATTCTTGTTCCAAAGGCTATCGCACGATTTACTATTGAATTTAATCATCAGGAATACTACCAGCATTTTGTTTTGAATTTTTTACAGTCAGAACACATAGAGGCTAACTCATCTTTAGTAAGAACTCTCAAGGATGGAACAAAGCGACCTCCTTTCAAAAAAGCTCTTAAGGAATTACACCCGTTATCAAAACAATTTCTGTATGAATTTTCTAAAGAACACCCTGATGTACTAAAAAATTACAAGAAAAGCAAAAACTATTCTCTAACAGAGATAACCGTTGAGGATTTACTTTTATTTGCTTTTGGCCAAACCGAAGAATCTAAGTTTGATTTTACTTCGCTTGCTAATGAGCTTGATGTAATACCGGCCGGTGATGAAAACGCAAAGAAATTTCACGATCATATCACTGGTGTTTTAACAGCAATTTTCTACCCCTATCTTATTAATCCAAAGAAAGAGCAGGATATACACGACGGTAGAAAACGAATTGATATTACTTTCCAAAATGCCGCTCACGATGGGTTTTTCTTTGATTTACCAAACACCAAGAGTGTCCCGTCGGGGTACATTTTTGTAGAATGTAAAAATTACTCAAGCGATCCAACCAACCCAGCACTTGATCAACTATCGGGACGTTTTTCCACGAATCGAGGCCAGTTTGGCTTTCTCATCTGTAGGACGTTTAAGAATAAGCAACTTTTTATTAAGAGGTGTAAAGATACAGCAAACGATGGCAGGGGTCGAATAATTGCTCTCGATGATAAAGATATAAAACAGTTATTGAATTTACGTAGCAAAAAAGACATTCGCGGCATTAATGACTTTCTTGAGACTCGATATCAGGAGCTTATAATGTAAAAATATAAATATGTCTGAATACTACACACCACAACGAGTCAAAGGTTTATACGATCCGGCATCGGCCGAGCATTTTAAGCTATCCCGATCAAAGATTGATTTGTTTTTAAGCTGTCCTCGTTGTTTTTACTACGATCGCAAACTTGGTGTCGGCAGGCCACCCGGCTTTCCATTTGCTCTAAACTCCGCAGTCGATCATCTCTTAAAGGCGGAGTTCGACATTCATCGTGCCAATAGTACGAAACACCCTCTGATTGAAAAGTATGGAATCGATGCGCGTCCTATCCCTCACGAGAATTTGGAAAAGTGGCGACACAATTTCACCGGCATTCAGTATCTACATCCGGCAACAAACTTCTTAGTGTTTGGTGCAATCGACGATCTTTGGCAAAGTCCTAACGGTGAGTATATTGTCGTCGATTATAAAGCAACTTCAAAAAACGAGGATATCACCGAGCTTAATAAAGATTGGCAGATTGGATACAAGCGACAGATGGAGGTGTACCAGTGGTTGCTTCGTCGAAATGGTCTCAAGGTTTCGAACACCGGATACTTTGTTTATTGCAACGGCAAGACCGATCGTGCCGCGTTTGACGCAAAACTTGAATTCGACATCACACTGATCCCGTACACCGGCGACGATTCTTGGGTTGATAAAACCATTACCGAAGCACACAAATGCTTAAACGGCGACAAAATTCCCGAAGCCAATTCGGATTGTGATTACTGCAATTATGTCCGGACGATAAATAGCAAATAGATATGGCCGACGATAACGATCCAATTAAAAGCGAACCAGCTGAAGAAGCTCCGGATGAAGACGTTAAGGAGCTTATGGAAAGCCACGATCTTGATAAGGACACGGCAGAGCGTGTGCAGGAGATCATGGAAGATTTAGGTGTGGACGAGGACGACGCTGTTGAGATCGAGGAGAGTCTTTAGTTAAGCAATTATGACTCGATGTAATTTGCTTAACTTTTCAGTAATTAAGCAAATCGTCCCAAGCTCTCAAATTTGGTCTTACGGCTGGGACCGGGTGCAAGAGGTGGCAAACTCTTACTCTCGGCACAAAGCTCGCCACAAGGGCAAACAGCTGGGGAATCAGGGGTTACAGGTTCTCGTACTTGGCCAGCAATCCTTTCATCTGATCCAAAACCACCGTAGGATATTTGTACTCTTCCGCCCAGTCAAAAGTTCGAAAATCGTTGAGCAGGGCGAGTTTTTTATGGTTCTCAAGCTGGCGGCTGGTGGAATCTTTCTATCTTTGGATGTATGATTCCTCTATGTCCACCATGCAAACAAACCAGCTTGGGCAAAAGAACGCAAGCATCTCCCCATGGCAGCAGATGCTGAATAAGGTTCCGGCAGTCACGCTCGCCTTCTGGATCATCAAGATTCTGTGCACCACGGTGGGCGAGACCGCGGCTGACTTTTTAAACACAACCCTCAATCTGGGATTAACCGGCACATCGCTTGTGATGGCCGTATTGCTTATGGCCGTGCTGTTTTTTCAATTTAAGGCCAAGCGATATATCCCGTCAGTCTACTGGCTCGCAGTAGTGCTCTTGAGCATTGTCGGCACCCTGATCACGGACAATCTGACGGATAACTTTGGTATTTCGCTGGTAACGACCACGGGCATCTTTGCCATGGCGCTCGCGCTCACTTTTATTGCGTGGTACGCGAGCGAGAAAACTTTATCCATCCACTCTATTGTTACCCGCAAACGAGAAGTTTTTTATTGGCTCGCTATTTTATTTACGTTTGCTCTGGGCACCGCATCCGGCGACTTGATTGCCGAGCACTTTAATCTTGGCTATCTGGTCTCGGCTTTGCTTTTCGCGGGTGTTATCGCGGCTGTTGTCGTCGCATACTGGCGATTCAACTTAAACGCGGTCTTGGCTTTTTGGATCGCCTACATTTTGACGCGGCCCCTCGGCGCTTCTATCGGCGACTACCTATCGCAGTCCCGCGACGACGGCGGCCTTGGCTTGGGCACAACCGTGACCAGCGCACTTTTCCTCGCCGCAATCTTGGGCCTCGTGATCTACTTCACTATGACAAAAGAAGATGCGGAGGAGACGAGAGACGGACAAGACGCAAACCAGCAACCGAAAACAGACAACTGACCTCCACTGCGCAAGTAATAGCACATTAATAATGCCCCATGGACGGGGCGTTGTTAGTGAATGGATCGAATTTAAAATCATACGCAAACTCCGATCTCCCCTCCATCAAACAGGTTCTCATGTCGTCCGGTAGCCGGAGTAATAAAATCCCTGTGTGAAGGTATAGATTTAATTTTTATTTCGTAGTATACTTCGGTTCTGATGCGCTCTACGGATAGCTCCGAAGGAGGGCAGATCAAATGCGTATCTCTCCTATGAATCAGAATCATTGGAAAAAGCCCCTGTGCGTCGTACTCGGCATTTTTCTCGCGGGCGCGGCGTTGTATCTGCGATTCTCTGCGCCGATAAGCGTGAAGGTCGCCGTAGAGACGACACAGATCGATAAATTCCTTCATATCATCGGCGGAGTTTTCCTCGCGTCCCTGATTGAGTGGCGCATGCGCCGTTTGTCGTTTCGACCAGCGTTGTGGCTGGTCATTGTTTTTTTCGTCTCCTGGAAAGCGGCGGAACTGCTTGCGGTTCCGGGCGTACATTACTACATGGCAAAGCATTGGAAGATATGGGCGCTTGACTGCATCGGAGACAGCGCGGCCACAATCCTTGGCTTCCTTCTCTATTGGTATGGAGTGATCGGCTCGCCGTCGCACGCAAAAGAATGATGCTACCACCAATAAGACAGGGCGAAACGCCTTTATCGCAAAGCCGTCGGGCATGCCCGACGGCTTTTTCCTTGAAAAGACACCGCTTGTCCCCGTTAGAAGCCCAACGCGCCGGTCGGCAGTCGCCTTTGGCGACTTGCTTCTCACGGGGTTGACAGAATATTTTATCTATGATAGGATGGATGGAATCAAATAAGACCTACCAAGGGAACAGAGGAGATCGCAAGATTTTCTCATAGAGGCCATTGCCAAACCCTGTTTTACGGTGGCCTCAGGGTGTCGAGTTTTACTTTTCAAGGTTCTATAGACCTTTAACACAATAACCTTTCTACTCCGATTTCAGAATTGCGGCTACGCCGCATTCAGGATTCGTTAGCGTACTTTATCAGTACGCCCGCCT
>JGI1358J11329_10002341_pt1 | contig 14693 bp, 9 predicted proteins | sample Subgroupgradi54m_FD_11329 | JGI IMG/M metagenome (IMG submission 11329)
ATGACGAACTCTTCGAAATCCGTTCCCACTCGTCCTGCGTTAATTGGATGGAAATCATTTTCTGAAAGATGAAATAAGATTGGTTTAAGCCAATCAGCTTCTTTTCTTTTTCATTGATGGAAAGTCGCTCATAAATAAGTTGGGTCAGTTCGTTTAACTCATCAAACATTTTGGATGAATCAAAAGAAAGAAATAATGAAATGTATTCGAAATAAGCGGAAAAGTTCTTAAACTGTGCCGGCGTAAAACGCTTCTCTTCGATTAAAGTGGAAAAATAAGCATGAATTTTTTGGTAAGATTCAAAAACATTGTCGGACGTCCCGGCCGAATTGTTATTTCCTTCTATAAGTCGAAAGATCGATTCATCGATTTTCTCTTGAGTGAGATTTTTCTTAATTTTTTCCAGATCTTTGTGAAGTTTTTTTTGGCTTAATTTTTTTTCCTTCTCAATGGCTTTTGATAACGCATAAAGATTGGAAAAATTCGGCAGACTGACGTGCGCATCTTTGGCCTTATTAATCAGAAAAGAAAGATGATCTAAATAACCGATATTATTGGTTTGATATCGATTGATTTCTTGATCAAAATTGAAGAGTAATTTGGAATAAATTTGTTTTTTAAGAGAAAAAAGAGAAGTGTTTAAATAATCAAGCGTATCTTTGAGTCTACCGGCAGCTTCGCTTGTTTGAATGAAAGCATCGCGATTGGCAAGATAAAGGGACTTATCTTCCAAACCAAAAAAATTGGGAAGTTTCTCGGAAGTGATGTAAAAATATTCGGCGCCGGTGAATTTTCCTTCTTTCACCATTTGCCAAGCTGCAGCAGCAAGAGAATCTTTGTACGGAAAATTCCGGAATATGGCGCCGTCAATTTTTTCATCGGCACCTTCCAATCCAATCAGGTCAACACCTTGTGATTGAAAAAATTTCAGAAGTTCGGAAATATTTTTTTGGGCGTCGCTAGACGTGTGTGCATTCAGAATAAGAATGACATTTTTAGAATTGGATTTGGAGGAATCAGATTCGATTGTGCCCGAGTTTTTCGGAAACAAACTGAGCAAAGGCAGAACATTCGCGAATGCTGTTTGGTTGAAAAAACAGAAAAATGTCAGTGCAGCGACAATTCTATGAAAACGACGAAACATCAGAAATGTTTAAAAAATCCTTCCGAAAAAAGATAGTTCCTTTGGGGAAATGTTTCCCCAAAGGAACTTGACACACAATAACTTTTACGCAGATTTCGCAATCTCGTAATAAACAACTAAATCTCTTGCTAAACCAGAAAGCCGCGCATCCAAACCAAACAAATCTTCTAAGCGTTTGGGAGTGATGATTTGAGAAGTCGGGATTTGTCTCTTGATGGCTTCGGCAACAACAGAATTAATTCCGATCACAGCCTGAAGTTCATTGGCTTTAAATCGTGTTCTTAAAACCTGAACTGCTCGGTCGACTGTCGTGGTAATGACAAATGGCTCTTTGCCATGTTCAGATAAAAATCCGTTAACTTCATTTAGAAGACGCACCTCAGCCCGGTAATTAGCTTGGGATTCGGGACTTTGATCAGGCAAAGGAACTGGAACCGCAATCGGCTGTTCTCCCAAAAATTCGCGAAGTGCCAATGCGAATACCAAATATCCGCCTTGTTTTTTGTTCTTATCTCCTTGCAACAACAAATCGACGTCCAAAATCGTTCCTTTCTGTGAAGAAAGTGCTTCTTTGGCCGCCACATGTTGAGGTAATTCATTTTCTTGAACGACTTGAGCCACTTGAGCAAGAACTTGTTGAATTCCAGCTCTCGTCTTTACATCAAGCGGCCTGATTGAGGCTACAACTTCTGGAACTTCTTTTCCATTTGCTGCAATTCTAACTTCTGCTCGAGCTTGGTCAGAAGTCGCAGCTTTGAACAACTCATCCAAATGATTGGCTGTAGCATCTGGAAATGTGCGATCCAGATTTTGTATTTGTCTTTGTGCTTCTTCCAGCAATTCTGGCTCATTATGTTGACTTAAAACGCTAACGAGTTTTGATAAACGCTCTTTTTGTTTTTCCAACGCTAACTTTTTATTCTTTAAAAGAAAAGGTGAATCAGGTTGATTCAACTTGCGCAAAATTCTCGCAAGCTCATAAGAAGCTTCTACTGTTTTAGCATTTGTGCCGTGAGGTTCGGATTGACCCAATTGAGCTTTGTCAAACTCCCGGTTGAACTCATGAGCTTTCTGACGTACCTGACTGAATGATTTTTGGCCACTGATATCTTTGACACGAATTAATCGTTTTCCATTTTTGGAAATGGTGTACCGAAGACTGACGAGAATCGGATGACTTCTCACCGTTGCAACTGCATACTTAAGACCTGTCGGAACTGCTTGTTCCCAGTGAGAACCATTCATATCTCCTTGAACGATTAAAGGACGTGTTCTTAAAAATTCATGCCCGTACTTAAGAAGCCTGCTGTTACCCACCATAACAGGATCATCTTTTCCAACGTATTCACCGCCAGTTAAAATTCCAAGACGAGTAACAGAAGCGCCTAATAATGGACGATCTAAATGTTCCCCAGGATTTGTAACATCCCAAGCTTGTGTTTGTTTTGACCAAACGTGTTTGACATTGAAACGATCAGAATCTGCCAAATAACGAATGACCGCTTCTCGATCCTGAACTGCATCTAAGAAAATACGCTTGCTTGGAACATAACCACTTTTCTTTAAAATCTCGGCGAGTTTTTGTTTTTCACTTTCGCTCAGAGAAGATTTTAAATTTCCATTTTCATAGGCACTATAAACTAAGTTTTTGTCTGTATCACTTTTAAAACCTAAAGTTTTCACGTCGGCAAATAAAGTCGGTATATCTTTAACCGAAATGTTTCCTTTATGATCAAAAGCTTTTAAATCCCAAATTTCAAAAACGAGTCCATTTGGAAATTCACCTTTTGCAATCGCATCAAAAACCATATGCTTAATGAGACGATTGAATGCTGCGGGACCCATTTTATCCCCCGCAATCACATCAAAAGTACTTTCTTCTTGAGGATTAAATGAATACCGAGCAGAACCAATTCCTTGTTGTGAAACGTTTCCAGAAAATGGTTCGGTCAATTTGACAGATTTATCACCATGTTCCCATTCCTGCCACTTCGCTTTGACTTTTTCAACAACGCCCAACTTAATTTCATTTTCGGGTATGACTTGTTCTAACAATTCAAAAAAACGTGGTGTTAATTTGGAATAGAAAAAAGGATTCTCTTTCGCTGATTTTGCTTCTGGACCTTGAAAATCTTGGCCGGTTCCGTAATATTTCTTGCCGGTTACAATTGAGAATAAATACGCTCGCGTAAACGCAAGAAATGAAAGTTGATGAGCGGCAGCGCCGTTGATCGTTTTATCGCCCAACATTAATAAGTGTCCGTCATCACCAATGCCAACGTTCTCAATGTTCTGTACTCTCGAATATTTTCCAGCGAAACCGATTGTATTTCCGTTTGAAATAATACCCTGTTCGATCGCCTCCATAAGACTTGCACGATAAATGGCAATCATCATTTCCGGAACATTGGTATGACCAACTCGGCCACCCATATCTGCTTTATCATCAGTAACGTTAACAAACGTGCCATTAGTAATTTTTGCGTTGACACCATTTAGAAAGACATCTTCTTCACTTTCTTTGGGTGAATGAGTAAACAAATGATCTTGTTCTTCACGAATACTCTCTACTAAACTTTCAGATGCGCCGGGAGAAAGAAACGGCTGGTCATCATCATGATCGCTCATTACAGCAGCCAACCTCGCAGCTAATCGTTGATGAGCTCCATAAGCTTCTGGATTAAATGCAACGTGATCACGAATTCCTTCTACCGGAATTTCCCCATTTTCTCTGGATTGATAGGCATAGGTAGCAAAATAACCTAAGCCTTTGGCTGGAGCTTTGCGAGCCTGTTCAAGAGTAACAGGAGTTGTGGCAACATAATGATTTCCATTTTCTCCGCCGGGCACAAAATTTACATCGTAAACCATATTCGCAATGGCACCAACAGCATCAAAACCGCTCTGACTCCTGTAAATAATCATTGGATTCATAACAGCCTGACCATTGGTACCGTAAACCGGCTGATAAATCACCGTTACGGCTGGCTCATAAGATGGAACTGTACCTTTTGAAATATTTTCGACGGGATATATGGCGGTTATTTGATAATCATTCGGTTGGGATGCAAACGCAAGCAATTGAATACTTTCATTTTTACCAACGCGCACAATATTTCCATTGTTATCTCTTTGATCTACGGATATTTCAAATTCTGATTCCGGACCATCGAGTTTACCGGCAATAATATCGGCCGTCCGTTTAACACGGAAACGAAATCCAGGAGATTTTTCCAGTCCCAATTTTTGAAGCGGTGTAGATCCTGGAATTGCAAATTCATGAAACAATTTAATGTTGGCTGCACCGATGCCAACCCCAACGCCAACAGCAACTACAACAGATTCTGCTCCACGCTCAACTTTCGAATCTTCATTAAAAATTGGGTTGGTACTGGTAAGTAATTGGCCAAGTGAAAGATTATGAATAGGTTGCGCCAATAGATGATCTATTTCTGTTAAGCCCGAGCGCAGAGCTTCAAGCATAATGCGTGTGATTGAAGCATTTTGCTCTCCAAAATTATGCGAGACATGAATAACAATATGTGTCCCGGCAATATCCTGCACCTTAAAACCCTTAAGATGCTTAGCTTCAACTTGCTGAGTCAAACTCTTTTCAATAGCTTTCACTACTTGATCTGGTACTTGTTCGAGAGAATTTTTCAAAAGTTCATCGATTCGAAATACAGCGATTGAATTTGTATAAAATTTTTCCGGTTTTTCAAAACCAAAACTTATCTTGCGCACCTCAGAACGGACACTAGCGGCGGCTAACAAATCTCCAGCTAAAAGATTAACTGTTGCTGGACTATTTGCAGTTTTAAGAGGTTCGGTAGAAAAAGCTGAAGGTTGAATTAAACTTAAAACAACCAAAACAAGAACTGCTTTCTTAACAACGACATTTAAAGACTTGAACATTTTCATTTCTGTATCCTCCTCAGGATATTGATAAATTTGAAGCCGGAACTTTGCCCGACTCCCATTTGTATTTTAGAATTTCAAAATATTGTCTGCTTTCCTGTGCGGAATCTACAGACACGGAAAAACGCGGCGAAACCATAATTAATGAATATCCGAGTTTATGAAATTCACTCGCCAAGTACTCGGAATGAAAACCACCGGCCAAAACTGCAACTGTTTGAGACTGTGTCTCCCTAATTTTTTGATCAGCATTCTTAATCAAACTTGCTTCTCGTTTACGCGCTGCCTCGTAAAATAAAAGCGCTTTTGGAATCCATTCGCTGATTAAATCGAAATTGATGTTCTCCATATTAATCGAATGTTGGTTCAAAAAAGTTTTCCAATTTGAAACATTGAGTAATGCTGAATCTTTTTTCGTTTGATTAAAGTCTTTGGAAGTTAATGATAATGAAAAAAGCTGTTTTAAAAGTCCGAGCGATTGTCTCAAATGAATGAAGTTAGTTTGTTCCTCTGTTAAAGAAAATTGATTGAGAACGCGTTCTTCTAGTCCGGCAACTTCATTGAATACTTCGTTCGGAGAATCACTGTTAACTGATTCCAATGACTTAATGCATTTTTGAATGTTTTCAATTTTAAGTTTGGGGAGTTTTGATTTATAAGCTTCATATGCACTGAGCAATAATCTTAAGGAATTAAGCTGGCTATCACCCGGTGCGCTTTCTTTAAGCAAACTAAATTGTTCCAATTCAAGTTTCGTGATGTGAGTCACTAACGCTTTCATCAAATTTTTCTTTTCCACTTCCACTTTTGAATCATCAAACATCTGGCCATCAGTTATCGCAATTAACTTTGTCAGAAGAGGAAATGAATTGATATTTGTTTTATCCCCCTGATCCACCAAATAAGTCAAATAAGCCAATAGGGAACTTTTATTTTCATGAAAAGAGCGCTTGTGAGCTAAAAAATCTAGAAGGCCGCCTGAGAAATATTTCCCCTCATTTTGATCCAATGCTTGATCTATTTTCTTCGCTTCATTAAGTAATTGATTTTGAACTTCATAAAACTTAAGAAAAGCTTCCATATTGATTCGATAATCAGCAGGATTTTCGATTCCCCAAATCATCATGTCCAAATCTGACGTCAAATCGAGATACTCTTCTCCGGAAATTTTTCCTTCTTTAAGATAACGCTCTGCCACTTCGAGGCGGTTTTTCTCTGGCGCATAACTTCTAAGATATGAAAGACGTACGTCTCCCCATCCGCCTTCAACCAAGATTAAATGAAGTAATTTTTTGCCAACCAGGGTTTTTAAAATTTCCGCCACGGATTTTTGTGCAGCATAATTGGTGTGAGCAGATTGAATCAAAACAATAGTTTTTCCATTCGTACCTGTTTGAGTTTGATCAATTTTTCCAAACTCTGCGGGAATATTAATAGAAGGAACTTCTGCCACAGCTTGAGCCGGCAGATTAAAAAGAAAAGCCAGAAAGAAAAACAGGATTAGCTTGCTTTTCAAATTTATTTTTGAACTTAAAGCGCAAATCACAATCTTATTATTTCCCTTCATATGATTTTTTCTTGAACTTTTAAGAAAGCGACGTGAAACGCAAATATGGGCAGAAGTCTACCATATGAAAATGTCTTTTTCAACTTTTTTAGAAAGATTGTTTGTAAAAACGCGACGTCATCTTAAGTCTTTTATTCAAAATAACTTATATATATTTTAAATTGAGATAATCTAGAAGGAATTCAACAACGCTACAACTCGTTCTTGCTGGGTAGACTTTATCTGAGGATATATTGGAAGACTTAAAACTTCATTCGATACACGTTCACTTGTTGGAAAATCGCCTTTCCGATAGCCTAAATAACCAAAGCAAGGCTGGAGATGAAGCGGAACCGGATAATAGATTGAAGCTTGGATGCCTTTTTCTCGAAGCCGGGTCAATAACTGATCTCTTTTTCCATATTGAATGCGGATCACATACTGATGAAAAACAGAACGGCTATTCGGTGTTTGGACGGGAATTTGAATGCCGGAGATTTTGGAAATCAATTGATCGTAAATGTTTGCCGCGTTACAGCGCGCCTTGTTCCATTTCAACAAAAATTTGAGCTTCACATTAAGAACGGCGGCTTGCACTTCATCCAAGCGGGAATTAATTCCAATGAAGATGTGGTTGTAGGCATGATGTCTTCCATCATCTCCATGATGACGAAGACTTCTTATTTTTTCATAAATTTTTTTATCATCGGTTGTCACAATCCCGGCATCTCCCGCCGCGCCTAAAGTTTTTGTTGGATAAAAACTAAAAGCACCCGCATGGCCCAGAGTGCCAACTTTCTGATTGTGATACGTGCTGCCGCAAGCCTGCGCGCAATCTTCAATAACAAATAAATTATTTTTTTTCGCAATGGATTGGATTTCATCCATTCGACATGGATTGCCGTATAAATGCACAACCACAATACCACGCGTCTTGCTGGTGATTTTCTTTTTAATTAAATTCGGATTGATATTGTAGGTATCAGACTCAATATCCACAAATACCGGCCTTGTGCCAAGACGAGCAATTGAAGTAGCAGTAGCAATAAAAGTAAATGGGGTGGTGATAATTTCGTCACCTAATTTTACATTATGCGCCATTAGCGAAAGAAGAATGGCGTCGGTACCAGAAGCAACGCCAACCGCATATTTAGTTCCTATAAATTTGGTGAAATTCTTTTCGAATTCTTCAACTTCTTGACCCAAAATATAACGGCCGCTTTCAAAAAAACGTTGCACACGTTTCTTAACCTGATTTTTAATTTCAGAATATTCTGCTTTGAGGTCGAGTTGAGGAATTATGTTCACTTCAGGAACATCCGAATGGCAACAACAATCAAAAAAACGGCGAATATCTTTTTGAGCAGTGTAACATCTACATTCATTGAAATTTTGGCGCCGATGAAACTTCCAACAATTGAAAATACAGCCGCAAAAATAAACGCGCGCCACTGAACATTTCCAGAAGCCATATTGGGAAAGGTTGCAAACAAAGCGGTTGGAACAATCACGGCAAGTGAAGTTCCGATTGCCGCATGCATGTCCATTTTGAGCACATAATGAAAAAGTGGAACAAGCACTAAGCCGCCGCCCACGCCCAAAAGACCGCCCATCAATCCAGCTAAAAATCCAATCACAACCGTTAAAACCCAGATCATCGTCTTATTTTCCGTTCTGCCTGATCCAAAGCGTAATTCACTAATTGGTCTGCGCGCTGTATATTTTGTTCTTCTCTTGGCACATGAGTATAAGAAACTTTTTTGAATTCACGGCTTATTTTCTGAACATCGTCATAAAGCTTTTGCATGTTGATATGTTTGATTTTGTATTCTCCGCACAGTTGTTTGACAACCAAAAGACTATCTAAAAAACAGTCGAGTTCGTTTGCTTTTAAATCCCTCGCAAGTTTCATAGCTTTAATTAATGCGCTGTACTCGGCAACATTATTGGTAGCTTCTCCGATCGTTTCAGAATGTTCTTGTATGATTTCACCTTCGATATTGCAAATCAAGACGCCGATCGCAGCAGGACCCGGATTTCCGCGGGCACCACCGTCTGTATAAGTCCGAAGTTTCATATGGTTGGTTAGTGTAAGGAGGGCTATAGTTGAAGTCAACTAAATTGAATCTTAATATAAATGAAAAACCGCTTCCTCGTGAGAAGCGGTTTTTCGAACTACTTTGTTGTGGTTTCTTCTGGCGTGATTAAATCACACGCATGTACCGCATAATCAAAACCACCGATACGATCACAAGCAATTGTGTGAACGGAACCAGTTGTGCGGTAAAGAAGAGCCCAGCAACAGTACCCAATACAATCCCAGTAATTAAGCTTTTGTCAGGCTTCATCTTCCTCACCCCCTCTTGTTTCCAGATGTCCCTGACCACTCGTGATGGTCAGGACTTCTTCGCCAAATAAGATAGGCGATATAAGCTGTTTTTCACTCCAATAAAAGCCTACCACCCTCCCTCTGAAAGTCAAACTATAGAGGGACTAAATAACATATAAGTCATTTCAATTAAATAACTTATATTCGTTATTAAATTTGATTAAGGAAGTTGATAAGGTGAAAAATGGGTGTTGGAGAACGTGGACTTTAAGAGGGTAAGGTTGATCTTAAGAAGCTGGTTTTTCCGTCCGACTTTTTTCTTTTAGTTCTTGTTCTAAATGTTCGACTTCTTTTTGAAGATTACGAATTCGATTTTTAAGCTCTCTGACAGGATCGGGGAGATCTCCGTGATCCAGCATATCATCCCGAGTCACCTTTTTTCCTTCCCGTCTAACAATTTCGGCCGGAACACCAACAACGGTGCAATTGTCCGGAACCGAATGAACAACCACGGATCCACCTCCAATTTTGACATTATTTCCAATTCGAATATTTCCGAGAACTTTTGCGCCGACACCAACCACAACATTATCACCAATCGTCGGATGACGCTTTCCGCGTTCCTGTCCTGTTCCGCCAAGCGTTACACCTTGATAAACAGTTACATCGCGGCCAACTTCAGAAGTTTCCCCGATGACCACACCCATTCCGTGATCAATAAAAAAACCTGGACCAATTTTTGCGCCGGGATGAATTTCAACTCCCGTAAACCAACGCACATACTGAGCAATGAGCCGTGGAATAAACGGAATATGAAGCGTGGAATGTAGAAAATGATTAATGCGGTGCCAAAAAATAGCGTGAAATCCGGAATAAATGAGAAGAACTTCAAGCCACCCAAAAAGAGTTCGGGCAGCCGGATCACGTTTAAAGACCGCTTTATAATCTTCAATGATGCTTAACATGACCTAATTCTACCAATTCTCAAAGGAAAAACAATGGCGCAATCTTACACATTGAAACGGAAATAAATAATATCGCCGTCTTGAACTATGTATTCTTTGCCTTCTAAACGATAAAGACCTTTTTCCTTCACAGCTTGTTGAGTGCCGTATTTCAGCAAATCATCATAGCGCATGATTTCCGCGCGGATAAAACCACGCTCGAAATCCGAATGAATCACTCCGGCAGCTTGCGGCGCTGTGGATCCTTTTAAAACAGTCCATGCCCGGACTTCTTTTTCGCCTGCTGTCAAATATGTGATCAAACCCAAAAGTTGATAACCCAATCTGATTAATTGATTGAGCCCAGATTCCTCAAGACCAAATTCTTTAAGATATTCTTTAGCTTCTTGATCTGAAAGTTCAGCTACTTCCGCTTCAACTTTTCCGCAAATCACAACCACTTGCGAACCTTCCGCTTGAGCAAGTTTTCTCACTTGTTCAACCAATGAACCTCCGGTTGGAAGATCTTCTTCTTTTACATTGGCCGCATAAAGAACTGGTTTGTGAGTAATCAATTGAAGTTCTCTAAGATATGGAAATTCTTCTTTCGTCCATTCACTTTTTCGAATCGGTTTTCCATTTTCTAAAAGTCTTACCGCTTTTTCGGCAACAGACATTGCAATTTTTGATTCTTTATCTCCACCCTTCGCCGTTTTTTCTAATTTTTTAATTCGCTGTTGAATGGTTTCCAAATCTCTAAGACATAATTCTGTCTGAATGACTTCAACATCTCGAATAGGATCTACGTTTCCAGAAACATGAATCACATCAGAATCTTCAAAGCATCGAACCACGTGCAAAATGGCGTCGACTTCTTTAATATGACCAAGAAATTGGTTGCCAAGTCCTTCACCGGTCGAAGCTCCTTTGACTAATCCGGCAATATCAACAAACTCCATTGCTGTGGGCGTAATTTTTTCGGGTTTGTACATCTCAGCCAGTTTTTGAAGACGCAAATCGGGGACAGGAACCACTCCTACATTCGGATCAATCGTACAGAAAGGATAATTGGCAACTTGTGCACCTGCCTTGGTTAAAGCATTAAAAACGGTGGACTTTCCCACATTGGGCAAACCTACGATACCAATTTTAAGTGCCATATTTAGCTTGACATATTATTAAAATTTGTTATAATTATTATGATTTTAAATAAATATATGAATTCCTTCAAACCTCAACTTTTAACTTTGGTTTCTTTTTTTCTCTTGGCCGCAGTATACACGAAAACTGCATTCGGTCAAAGTTGGCAAGTTGTTCCCTATTTGCCGGCAAACATGCAAACTAATTTCATTGCCATTCATCCGGAAAAATCAGGATTGTCCTTCGTTGCGTCCCGTGGAAATCTATATGCTTCCACGAATGGTGGTAAAAACTGGAAAGAAGTTTTGAATCTTGGATCAAAAGCGGAAATTTATGATCTCCAATTTGATCATGACCGGATCTTTCTATTCACTTCGGAGGGATTATTTGAATCCAGAAATCAAGGTGAAAAGTGGAAAAAAATCTTTAGCGGCGCACAACAAGAAAATTCCGTAAGAAGTTTGATTCATGATCCAACGAATAAAAACGTTTTGTATCTTGGAACGGAAAATGGACTCTTCGTCAGTCTCGATAATGGAAATAAATGGGAAAAAATATCTCATCAATTCGAGCGCTATTTAATTCATAAGCTAAAAGCTGACCCTCAAAATAATGAACTATTTGTGGCAACGGATAAAGGACTTTACCGCATGAGGCCTTCCCAAAATCGCATAGACCGGATTTATGCCGTGCGAACGGTATCTTCTGTCAAAGAACTTGATCAAGATCAAAAATCATCAGACGACTTAGAAGAAAATTCTGACGCGACTTATTTTGAACCAATTAAAAGCATCATCGTAACGCCATCGTCGTCCTTAGCAATTGCAACGGGAAACAGTATTCTCGTCAGCGAAGATGAAGGAAATTATTGGGAAAGACTTTCTGAAAGCGGACTGCCGAAAGTATCAATCGTTGATTTTGTTTATTCAATTTCTCAAGACACATTTTTTGCAACAGCGGATAAAGCAGTCTATGTTTATTTGCCCAAAGAAAAATGCTGGCGAGAACTTTCATTTGGTCTTTCTGCACAAAACATTGAACGCTTAATCATCACCCAAAATTCAGACTCAACAGAAACCTTATACGCAATGACAAAGAATACAATTTATAAAATGATTATTGATCCTTCATTGGTTAATCCGGAACAAATAAATACTTTTTCCAAAGAACGCTGGAATTTATTAATGAAACTTTTTTATCATGAACCCAGCATCGGAAAAGTTCAAAAACAAGCGATCCGCTACGCTAATGTTAATAAGATCAAAACACAAAGGTGGCAATGGACGTCACGATTTAAGGCGTTAGTACCTTCATTTTCTGTCGGAAAAGATTATTCAGCTCATGAAACAATCGATATTGACCGAGGCGGAACAAATGATGCTGACAAATACATTTTAGGTCCGCCGTACAGATCCCATAATTGGAATTATGATCTTAATTGGAATCTATCAGATTTCATTTGGAATTCAGCTCAAACCTCAATCGATTCCCGCGAAAAATTAATGGTGGAACTTCGAAATGATATTTTAAATGAAGTCACGCGTCTTTATTATGAACGTAGACGCACTCAAATTGAATTCGTTTTGAAACCGCCTCAAGATTCTTATGACTACGCTAATGCGCTGATGCGTCTTGATGAATTAACCGGATATATCGATGCTTTAACAGACGGTTATTTAACCAAAGAAGTAAATTCAATTTATGTGGAACATCCGGAATTTCAAAATATTTGGACTTTGGATAATATAACTTATGGCGAAACCCGGTAAATATTCAAATCGCGATAACGACGTTTATTTGAAGGAAAGTCTATCGACTGGAATCTTGGAATGGCAGGAATTAGCTCAAATTGATTTCCAGGATTTGATTCATATCGTTCGAGAAAAAAATATTTTTTGGGAAGAAGATATTGAAATTAAAGAGGTTTAATTAAACCAACTTCTTTTGGGTATTTTCGATACAAACCTGATTACGTCCGCCCTCTTTGGCACGATATAAAGCTTCGTCGGCCCGGTGCACCATCGGATCAGGAACCTTTTCTCCGTAATGAAGCGATGCCACGCCTAAACTAATGTTCACTTTAAGTGGTTGATTTTCCCAAATCAATTCTCGGTTTTCGATTTGTTTTCTCAGTTTCTCTGCAAATTTAAAGGCTGCATCAGAAAGATTAAAATCTTTTAGCATAATAATAAATTCCTCTCCCCCGTAGCGACCAGCCACATGATTTTCCTTCTCCGGACTTTCTTCGGAGATGGCTGACTGGATCATGTTGGCCACTTCTTTAAGAACCATATCTCCGCATGCATGACCGTAAGTGTCGTTAATTTTTTTAAAAAAATCGATGTCACCCAAAATTACGGATAACGCTTTTTTTCGTTTCTGAGATTCTTGTACAGCTTGATTCAAAAGAAATCTGAAATGACGAATGACGTAAAGTCCCGTAAGACCGTCTCGTGTTGCCAGCCGGAACAATTTGATCCGCTCTCGATTTTTCAAGATCAAAACATACACGGTAGAAAAAACATATAAGGAAATAATTAAATTCAAGGGGTGAGCAACATAAAGCCATAGTCCTTTTTGTACAAAAAGAAGATAGGAAAATAATGTCCAAATAAAACCGATTAATAATCCGCCGACAAATCCTCCCACACTTCTAAAAATGACGAACATGGCCGATGCCAACAAGCCGACCAGAATAAGACAGATAGCATTAACCTTAAACGGGGCCGAATGAATGAATCGGTTGGTTAAGACACTATTAATCACATTGGCATGAACACCCACGCCCGGATAGGCAGGTTCCATCGGAGTTGCTTTAATATCGGAAAGACCAAATGCGGTTAATCCGATTAAACAAATTTTTCCTTCTATTTCCTTCGGAGAAATGATCGGCTGTTTTCCGTTTTTCACGGCTTCAAAACTTTTAATCAAATCAACATAAGAATAATGCTTAAATGTTTTTTCCCAATTTCCTGCCCAATTAATCAATAATTCATCTGTTTTTTTCCAAGTTGAAATTTTTTCCGGTGTTCCCAAAAAATCATAAGCCACGCGAAGAGCAAGGTGCGGATAACTCTCACCATTTTGTTCAACATAAGGCTGAATTCTACGAAGTGTTCCGTCTGGATCCGGTTCAACGTTAATATGACCAACCCCTTTTGCATATTGCTCAAATTGGGGAAGTGAATGAATCCAGATTTTTTTATTTCCTTGTTGCTCCAATGCAGCAGATAAATAAAGATGGTCGGATTTTTCAAACGCTTCTTTTAAAGCGCCGTCGTCAAGTTCGCTGCTGGGCTCACTGAAAAGCATATCGAAAACAATCGCTTTCGCTTTCCATTGAGTCAGAATATGAGTCATGGCCGCATGATATTGCCGGGGCCAAGGCCAACGGCCGATCGCTTGAATACTGTCTTCTGCGATTTCAATATAAGCGACATCGGGATGAGCCGTCTGTGCGGTTCGGTGTCTGAAAAAATAATCGAAGAAAATATATTCGAACCGTTGGAAAAATGGCGTGCAAAGAATGGCAAGATGGATGAGAATAATCAAAATACAAACGAGAAACTGAACTAAATACTGGCGGGTAAGGAAACTTAGAAAGAAGAAGGCTTCGCGCTTCGTTCTTCGAAAAAGATCTTCAGGCCGTTCGACCAGACCTGCCGGCGGTTT
>JGI1358J11329_10002362_pt1 | contig 14595 bp, 20 predicted proteins | sample Subgroupgradi54m_FD_11329 | JGI IMG/M metagenome (IMG submission 11329)
ATAAACGACCCGATGGGACGGTTTTCTTCCGAGATTCCGGCACGGGAGCGGCGCACGGCATTGGCAATTTTCACAATCGCCTCGTCCTGCCCGATGACGCGGCGTTTCAATTCATCCTCAATGTGCATGAGGCGTGCTGCTTCGCGCTCCAGAATCTTGGGTGCCGGAATCCCTGTCCAGCGCGCCACGACTGCCGCAATATCTTCTTCTCCCACTTCACCCCGCAGGATATGGCGTGAATTTTGCAGACGTGCCAACTCCTCCTCTTCTTCGTGCAATTTCTTTTCGGACTGCGGGATCGTGCCGTAGCGCAGTTCCGCGACTTTGCCGAATTCACCCGCGCGCTCGGCAATATCCGCTTCTTGGCGCGAGGTATCCAGATCGTGTTTTAACACCCGGATGCCCGCAATCGTCTCTTTTTCTTTTTTCCATGCAACTTCAAGCTCACGGATGCTTTCCTGCAAATCCGCGATCTCTTTGTCAATTTTCTTCAAGCGAGCGGCAGACATACGATTTTCTTCCTTCTTCAAGGCCTCCCGCTCAATCTCCAAACGCATGATGGTGCGCCGCGTCTCATCCAATTCCTGCGGCAAGCTATCCATTTCCAAACGCAGAGAAGACGCAGCCTCGTCCATAAGATCCACGGCCTTGTCCGGCAGAAATCGCTCCGTAATGTAGCGGGACGATAGATTCGCCGCGGCTACGAGCGCCATGTCGCTTATTTTTATCCCGTGATGCGCCTCATATTTTGGTTTCAAGCCGCGCAAAATCGCAATCGTGTCTTCCACCGACGGCTCGTCCACATAGACAGGCTGGAACCGGCGCGCGAGTGCCGGATCCCGCTCAATGTAGCGCTGGTACTCGCGCAGAGTGGTGGCGCCTATCGCGTGCAGTTCCCCGCGCGCGAGTGCGGGCTTGAGCATATTGGACGCATCTATCGCGCCCTCGGCAGCACCCGCACCCACCAGCGTATGCAGCTCATCAATGAAAATAATATATTTGCCCTGCGCCCGCTCAATCTCGCGCAGAATCGCTTTGAGCCGGTCTTCAAATTCGCCGCGGTATTTGGTTCCGGCGATGATCGCGGCGAGGTCCACGGAAATCAATTCTTTATCCTTGAGCATCTCTGGCACGTCGCCCGATACTATCCGTTGCGCAAGTCCTTCGGCAATCGCGGTCTTGCCTACTCCGGCTTCCCCAATGAGCACCGGATTATTTTTGGTGCGACGGCTCAATACCTGCATCACGCGCCGGATCTCCGCATCCCGGCCGATCACCGGATCCAGTTTCTCGCCCCGGGCCAGACGCGTCAGATTACGCGCATATTTTTCAATGACGTTATATTTGGTTTCCGGCTCCGGATCTGTTATCCGCTGGCCGCCTCTCAACTCTGCCAATGCCTTCAGCACCACTTCTTTGGTTATATTCTCGCGTGCAAGCATCTCTTTGGCGCGCGACGCCACTTCCAGTAACGCGAGAAACAAATGCTCTGTTGAAATATATTCGTCTTTCAGAAGAGCTGCTTCCCGATGTGCCTGCTCTATCGCTTTTGCCAGATCCTGCGTGAGATACACTTGACCCAGCGGAGTGGATACCATCGCACCCCGCGGCATAGCGTCCAGTGTCTCCAGCATCCGGTCCGCAAATCCGGAAATGTCCGTCTCCAATTTTTCCAAAATCGCGTCCACCGTCCCCTCTTCCTGCAATACCAAAGACGCCAGTAAATGCAAGACATCTATCTGCTGGTGCGATCGCTCAAGCGCCAAATCATGCGCTTTCTTGAGCACTTCCTGGGCTTTGATGGTGAATTGATTATACGGAGGCACTGTGTCTCTCGGAAACATGGGGGTAAAAACCTTCACAAAACCCCAGCGTGGTTTTGCTCATCAACCGTTCGGCCTCGCTCGTCCCTCGCTTGCGGCTCGGGACACCATACCCGCTCGGCCTCACAGTGTTTTTACCCTCATCTTTCCTCGTTTATTGAATGTTTTAGAACTCCGGGATTCGCATACGAGCAAGATGGCTCGCTTAGATTCAAATAGATATAGTATTTTTTGATATAACGCTTCTCATCAGCCACTCGGTTGCTGATGCAAACTTATATGTCCATTATAGCAGATTTTTTGGAGAAATCAAGAGGCCCGCACGAGAAAAGAGTTCGTCTCTTCAGACAAGCCACACTCCGCATCTCTGTGCACTTGTACCGAATAAAAGATGTCATTTTCTCTCTTCCAGCTTCACTTTCACTTCTATTTCTTTGTCGTCGCGGAAGATTTTCAAAGTTACCTCCTCGCCCACTTCGTGCACCTGGATAAGAGAGCCAAGCGTATGGTCCCCGTCCACGCGAATGCCGTTGAGTTCCAAAATGATATCCCCTGCCTTGATCCCTGCTTTTTCCGCCGGACTTCCCGGGGTAACGGCCGGCTCGGTGTCGGTGGAAGCCACCCACGCTCCGTAATCGCGGCCGAGTTTTTCCTTATCCACCAATTCCTTAGTTACCGCGGTGTAGCGCACGCCAAGGAACGCATATATTATTTTTCCGTGCGCAGTCACGCTTGCCACGTCATGCTTGGCTTTGTTGATGGGAATGGTAAAACTGATATTCTCGGCTCCGCGCGCGGTTGCCGTATTGATGCCCACAACCTCGCCAGCCAAATTCATGAGCGGCCCGCCGGAATTGCCCGGGTTGATCGCCGCATCCGTCTGAATCAATTCATCCAGCGCTTCGGGCCCGCCGTCGGCACCGCTTGCGACAATAGACCGCTGGAGGCCGGAGATGATGCCGACCGATACCGTATTGCGGAATTCTCCCAGAGCGTTGCCAATGGCAATCACGCTTTGGCCGATTTTCACGCCGGATGAATCGCCGAGACGCAAAGGATGATACCTGCTTCCTTCCACCTTCACGATCGCGAGGTCCTGCAGCGGATCACGCGCCAAAACTTTTGCCGGCTTCTTACTGCCGTCATTCATCAGCACCGTATAGTCAGCCGTGGTATCAGCCACCACGTGTTTATTGGTCAAAATTATGCCGTCCGCGGAGACGAAAAATCCGGTGCCTGCAGACACATCCTGCTTCTGCGTTCCTTTTTCCCGATACTGCGGGATCTGCACTCCCGATCCTCCATCGCCGAAAAACTGTTTGAAAAACGGATCGTTGCTGAACGGATCCACGTAATACTGCTCTACAATCGGCACGTCCTTGGAGGCGACGATACTCACGACCGCGGGCGACGCATCTGCCACGGCTTTCACCACCATCTCATCCGTGCGCAGGGGCGTATCGGAAGCTGGACGCTCCAAAATCTTTTCCAGGATTTTGGGCCGGTTAAAGAGAAACGGCCCGGTCGTGGAATCGCCTACCCCGAACAGCGGCCCGAAAACGCCCAACGCCAAAACCGTGCCTATCAAAGACACGATAAAACTCAATACCACAGTAAAGATGATAAGTTGTCGCGTAGTCGGCTGTATCTCACTCATATCGCCATATTTTTTATACCGCCTCCACCCGCTCCACACCGGCGACTCGGTCTTTCAAGAGTTCCTCCACGCCGGTTTTAAGGGTCAATTCCGAGAGTGGACAGTGCGTGCAGGTACCCACATTTTTACATAAACGGTCCCGTTTTCAAACCGCTCAAATGCAATATCCCCAAAATGTTGGGCGATATACGGCCGGATCTCCTCCAAAGCCGCTTCTATTTTTTCATTCATCTCCATATTTTCCCCTCAATCAAACGCTTATCCACCGGCCCGAAGTCACGGCTGGACGATCCCCATGAGACGGAACTTTCCATTATATATGCTCCATCGCGAATCTCTTCTACTCTTTTTACAAAAATCCGCCCGGTTTCTTTCGGATTGCGAAATACCGCAAAATCCCCCTGCCGGAGGGCAAAAAGATTGCTTGCCAAGTATACCCTCCCGGGAATCAAAGAGGGATACATGCTCTCGCCGTCCACACGGACGACAAACAGCATACGCCTAAAATAATTTGTCAGTAAGGACTTTATACGCTTCATACCGTTCCGGCGCATCTTTTATTTCATAGAAGGTCTTTGCGATTCCGTCCACTGCCGATACCAGTTCGCGCGCAGCATCCTCGCTCACCTCCTGCTTATTCTTGGATGCGAGCTTTGTCGCTTTCCAAAATGTATCATGCAGATGCGGAAACTTATCCAGATGCTCGGGCTTGAAGAAATCGGTCCACAGGATAAGCAGTTCTCGCTTGCATGTCTCTGCGTGCTGTTCTTTTACCGCGATCCTGCGCGCGATCATGTTGGCGTGTGCCCCGATCCCATGCGCGTCCATGACTTCCGGCGGCTTTATCTCAGCTATCTGCATCACCATCCGCAGCACGGTCATTGCCGCGATCTTGGCCGGAGTCGGCTCATAGATTCCGCACGGGATATCGCAATGCGCCTCGGCAACAACTTCAGGCAACAATGATAAGAAGATATTTTTCATGAGAGTGTATGTTAAATTAAGGATAGATTTGTTTTCCCTCTTCGTCAAATACGACGATGGCTTGGGTCGGGCAGGATTTTGCGGCAAGCAGCAGTGTCTCGTCATCTATGGTCTGGTCTTCCAGATCGGCGCGGGCCGTCTCGTCCGATGAGGGCGACNGCGCCCTCCTCCGCAGAACCGCTTTATTCTCCGCATCCAGTTCAAACCCCGTGGGTGCCACCGCAATACAGGATGCGGCCCCNATGCAGAGATTCCGATCCACCATGAGTTTTCCGATTCTTACGGGCTTTTTTTCATCCATATATTATAGTATACCAGAATTTCTCTTTTCAAAAAAGAGCGGCAAGGGCCTGCTTCAATGCCTCATACGGCAGGAGCACGCATTTCAGACGCGAAGGTGACGGCGACTGGCCATATAACACGAGCATGTCGTCCGCAGAAAATCTCTGAAGCCCCTCTGTGGTTTTCCCGCTGATTGCCTCGCACAGCATGTCTGATGCGGCGGTCATGAGCGCGCATCCCTCGCCCTGAAATTTTACTTCCGCCACCTGCTCTTTTTTCTCATCCAGCCGGAGAAAAAGCGTGAGTTCGTCGCCGCAGAGCGAATTCATGACTTCGCCCTGCGTATGCGGGTTTTTTATTTCCCCGCGATAACGCGGGAACTTGTATCGCTCAATGATTTCTTCCCTGTACAAGCTCATACTTTTTTCGGCGCGCCGGATACTTCAAACATCCGCGCCATACTAGCGAGAGCCGCGACTGCCGCGTCAATATCCTCGCGCGTGTTATATATGTAGAAGCTCATACGACATGATGCCGGGATTTTCAGTTTTTTATGCAGGGGCTTTGCGCAGTGGTCGCCCACGCGGATCATAATCCCCTGCTCATCCAGAAAACTCCCGACATCATGCGGGTGAATGCCGTCAATGGTAAATGCGATAACGCCCGATCGCTTTTCAATATCCTCCGGGCCCAATATCCTCATGCCCGGAATGATGGAAAGCTGCTCCCGCGCATACGCGAGTAAATCTTTTTCGTGATTGCGGATATTTTCCATGCCGATACTCTCCAAATATTCCACCGCAGCACCCAGCCCGATGGCGCCCGCAATATGGGGCGTGCCCGCTTCAAACCGCAGAGGTGGATCCTGATATGTCGCGCGATCCAGCATGACGTCCTGTATCATCTCCCCACCTGTCTGGTACGGCGGCATTTTTCCCAATAGTTCGTATCGCCCCCACAGTACTCCGATACCCGTAGGCCCCAGCATCTTGTGTCCGGAAAATACCGCGAAGTCCGCGCCAAGTTCTTGCACGTTCACCGGAATATGCGGCACGGATTGTGCCGCATCCACGATTACCGTAGCACCCGCTTCATGCGCGAGAGCTGCGATATCCGCAATCGGATTGATCGTGCCAAACACGTTGGATATATGGACGAGCGAAATCAATCGGATATTCCGCTCTTTCAAAAATCGGACAAAAGTATCTGGCTCCCATGCGAGCTCTCCTTTTTCGCCATCAAACGGCAGAAAAAACAATCGCAGATTTTTTTTGCGGCTGATTTCCTGCCATGGCACGAGATTGGCATGATGCTCCATTTCGGAAAGCAGAATCCCTTCGCCTTCGCGCAAAAATATCCCGGCCCAGCTTGCAGCAAGGAGATTGAGCGCTTCCGTGGCATTGCGGACAAACACGATTTCTTCTTTTCGCGCGGCTCCGATGAGCCGCGCGATACTCTCTCGCGCTTTTTCATATTCCGCACTTGCCTGCTCGCTCCAGAGATACACCCCGCGATGCACATTGGCCGAATACTTCTCGTAGTACCGGCGTATCGCATCAATCACTGCGCGGGGCTTCAAAGAAGTTGCCGCAGAATCCAGATACACCAAATCCGGTGCGGGCGCATCTGCGCCCGCACGCCCAAAAATCGGAAAATTCTTTCGTATCACTTTTCCCAATTCCATATCACCAAAAGCGTATCACACATGGCCTTGCTCGTGAAGCAAAACCTTACTCATTTCTTATGAGCTTACTTTCACACAATGGATTGACACTTTTTTTTTATCTTCTATACTGGCATCATGACTCCCACCTCTACAGCCATCTATCAAAAACTGTCGCGGCTGGAGCGAGAGATCCAGCGCCTCAAAATCCAGACATATCAAACACTGCCCCGCAATGCACGCATCTCCTCTCCCTATGCCGACAAAGCAATATACCAAGCAGTGAAAGAAACGCGCGAGGATATCTGGCAGAAGCGCTATGCAAAAAAAGCTGCGCGTATTCATTGATACCAGCGCGCTCTTGGCAGGACTCAACTCACCTCAAGGTGCTGCGGGAACCATTCTTGCCGCGTGTTTTGTTCATGATTTCATTCCCGTTATTTCCCCGCAAATCATTGAAGAAGCGGAGCGGAATATCCCGTTGAAATTTCCGCGCCTTGCGACCGCGTGGGCTTCGTTTCTCCTCATTCCTCCGGAAATTACTCGCGCGCCCTCGCTTGCAGAAATCCGGCGCGCATACCAGATTCTCCCCACGAGCGACGCGCCCATTCTCGCGAGCGCGATCGCAACAAAACCCGCGGCACTCGTCACGTGGAACACCAAAGATTTTCTCCGCAAAGAAGTCATCACATCCGTCTCGTTTCCGATACTCATTCCCCAGCAATTCCTCCAGCACTTCATGGGCATTGAAAGAAAATAAAAAAAACCTCACCTGAATGCATCATAAATATTATGATGAACTCGGGTAAGGTGGGGAGAGGCAAATATACACTCTCCCCGTTCTCTAAGCGCTCATGGCTTGCTCCTCTTGCGCCGGAACAAATTGCAGGAAAAACTTCTCCCGCTCCACGGCCGCCTCATGACTCCGGATGATCTGACGAGCTTTCATGAGCTCGACGGTCCGGATGCCATAATGCGCCGCATCGCAGGCACATACGCGGCAAACCAAGACCTCTCGGTATTCACAGATCTCGGGGTGGATTGCAAAAATTCCACCCTCTGCGCCCATGCTACCAAAAGATCTGCAGCCAGGAGCCGAACACCTAATCTGCGCCATATCGCACCTCCTCGTGCATGGCTGTATCCGCCGCGTCCAAGCAACCCAATCACATGATCGGACTTCGACGCGCTGGTCAGCCCACGAGGACAATCAAAAGAACAATAAATACATTATACACTCTTTCAAGTATTTCGTCAATAGTTTGGCGGAAAAAGCCCTTATCTAAGTGGTTTTCGGCATGGCGAGAAAGCCCTCTACGATGAGACGCTCCGCGGCCTCGCGCGCGAGGCCGCGGGATTGGAGATAGAAAAGCTGGCTTTCGTCTATTTTACCTACTGACGCGGCATGGCCGAGCGATGCGACTTCTTTGGTGAGGACTTCAAGGCGTGGCATCGGGCGCGCGCGCGCGCCCGATGAGAGTAACAATGCTTTATACGACAAAAATCCGCGGCTGTCTTTTGCGCCCTCCTCCACGCGGATAAGGCCGTCAAAAAAAGATGATGAGGTGTCGGCAAGTGCGGCGCGAAACTGAATATCACAACTGGTTTTGGGTGCTGCCATCACCACGCGCACAATCGCTTCCTGCGCATCCGTATTTTCACCACGAAATCTCCCGATGATCCTCACAGACGCTTCCCTGCCCGTGAGTGCTACATCCAGCCGCAGTTTTTTCTGCGCTTCCACAAAAATCACCGCACTCCCCTGCTCGCGGATCTCAACATCCTCTTCTTCCGCCGTGCGGTCAATCACAATTATTTTTTCCTCTCCTGTCTCAACAATCATATCAGCCAATGCTTCCTGTCATCTCCATGCGGATCAGCCGGTTGAGTTCAAGCGCGTAATCCAGCGGAAGCTCTTTGGAAATAGGATCAAGGAAGCCGGAGAGTATCAAATCCAGCGACTGGTCTTCGGTAAGCCCGCGCGAGCGCAGATAAAACAACTGCTCGTCCGTGATGCGGTTTACCGTTGCTTCATGTGCAATCGCCACATCGTCTTCGTATATCTCCATCCGCGGATACGTGTCGGACTGGGAATGCTCGTCTATGAGAAGTGCGTCGCACTGCACGTGCGCTTTGGCGCCCGTGGCTCCTTTTGCGATTTTCAAAAGGCCCCGGTAACTGGAGCGGCCGCCGGAAAGCGAAATGGATTTTGAAATTACGCGCGAGGTGGTGTGAGGCGCTCCGTGCAATACTTTGGCGCCCGTGTCTTTCCACTGGCCATCGCCTGCCACTGCGATATTCAAGTGGTGCGCGTGAGCGCCCCTGCCCGCGAGAACAGACATAGGATAGAGCATGGTTGCCTTACTCCCCAGAGATCCGCCGACCCATTCCATTTTCGCATCCTCCCCGACAATGGCGCGCTTGGTGTTCAGATTATAAACATTTTTTGACCAGTTCTGAATCGTGGTGTAGCGGACTCGCGAATTCTTTTTTGCAAATATCTCCACGACTGCCGAGTGCAGAGAATCCGTGCTGTATTTGGGCGCGGTGCACGATTCTATATAGTGCACCTCTGCCCCTTCCTCGGCAATGATAAGCGTATGCTCAAACTGGCCGGACTGGGGCGCGTTCATCCTGAAATATGTCTGCAATGGCATATCCACTTTTACGCCTTTCGGAATATAGACAAACGAGCCGCCGCTCCAGACCGCGCCATGCAGGGCCGCGAATTTGTGATCCGCGATCGGGACACAGCGCGTCATAAAGTATTCACGCACCAGTTCCGGATATTTTCTGACCGCTGTATCGGTGTCCGTAAAAATTACACCCTGATCCTCCCACCGTTTTTTCAGTTTTGCATAAAATCCTTCGCTCTCGTACTGGCCGACGAGTCCTGCAAGCATTTTTTGCTCGGCCTGCGGAATGCCGAGCGAATCGTACACGGACTTAATATCCGAAGGTACTTCGTCCCATGTCTTGAACTGCTTCTCGTCCGGACGAATAAAAAACGTGATGTCGTCAAAATTGAGACCTGACAAATCCACGCCCCATGTGGGCATTTCTTTTTGGGTAAAAATTTTGTACGCGGCGAGGCGTTTCTCGCACATCCAATCCGGCTCGTTTTTAAGCCACGATATCTCTCTCACCACGCGCTCGGAAATGCCGCGGCCGGTGCGCGAAACCCATCGCTCCGGACTTGCTCGTTCCCATTCCTGCATGCCCGAGGACTTAGAAAAAGTGGTTTTGTGCATAGATGCTACTCCAATGATTCAAATCCCCGCTCTTCAATTTCGCGCACCAATTCCGGGCCGCCGCGCTTTACCACGACTCCGTCTTTCATAATATGGACTGCGTCCGGCTTCAAAAATTCGCTGACGCGGCCGGTGTGCGTAATCAAACAAGCGCCTGCTCCGGGGTCATCCATGCATTCAGGGATTCGGCAACTGCACGCACGCCGTCCACATCAAGCCCGGAATCAAATTCATCCAAAACCGCGAGGCGCGGTTTCAGGACATGCATCTGCAGAATCTCGCTCCGTTTTTTTTCTCCGCCGGAAAACCCTTCGTTGAGATTGCGATCCAAGAGTTCCTGATTCATCCTGACTCGCGAAGCAAATGGCGAGAGCGACGCACGGAATTCTTCGCCGCGCGGGACGACGTCACCGCGCGAGGCAAGGACAGTACGCAGATACGTCACCATGCCGACTCCCGGAATTTCGGCGGGATACTGGAATGCCAGATACAATCCTTTTTTTGCGCGCGCTTCCGGAGGAAGCGCGCGCAGATCTTCTCCGTCCAACTGCATGACGCCTTCACTCACCGTCACCCCGGGATGCCCCATAAGCGCGTGGGCAAGCGTGGTTTTCCCGGAGCCGTTGGGCCCCATGATAAAATGAATCTCGCCCGAATGAACGACGAGATCCACTCCTTTCAATATCTCTTTTCCTCCGGCTTGCGCGCGGAGATTTTTTACTTCCAGGAGCGGCATCATAATGCCGCTATCGTACTCCTCTACCGCCGAAGAAGCAACGCTATGATGGCAATCGCAAGAGACAGATATTCAATCACCGAGATCGGATGGAATCTGAAATAGATATTTCTGATCCAGTGCGGGTCACCGGCACGCAACGCCACTTCATGCAATTCCTCCTCATTCCACGAAATCATGAATCGCCACGAAAACGATCCGTTTTTTTCCGAAAAGAATTTGTATGCTTTTTTGGAAAACGGCCACCACCATTTTATCCCCCACCCGATACCCGCGCTGTCATGCAAAAAATGGGAAAGAATCGCCGAGCCGAACAGCGCGGCCCAAAACGCCCCGAATACGAGCCATGCGATAAAAACCAAAGGGATAAACGTAAGGGGAAAGTGCGAAATCTCCCGATGCTCCCGGATGACTTTCCCGCCGACACTCCCGTGCCGGAACCATTCAACGATAAAATCAAAATCCGGAAGCAGCGTGAATGCGATGCCTGCCGCAATCGCTGTCCGCGTCAGGTCCTGGTGGAAAAAGCGGCTGACGCCCATGGCAAGAAAAATCCCCACTGCGATATCCAGAGGCATAGGAGCTATTGCGTGCGCTTCAGGGCATCAATGTCTGCGAGGAGTTTTTGCACGTCTTTTTCAATATTGCCGAGCGCCTGGTGCATCGTGGTCTCAATCGCCGCATCTTCCTCATCCTTTTCCTGAATTTTATCAATGTCTTCGGTCAGCTCCTCCACGTCTTCGGATATCTCTCCCACGTCGCTCTCAATTTCCTTTACGTCCTCCTGAATTTCTTCAATGTCCTCCTCCACTTCTTCCAAGCTCTCGGTATTGCGGTTGACCGTCATCTGGATAAAAATCGCGAGATACACCGCTTCCAGCGACACGGCGGTGGTAAGCACCAGAAGCACAGTGGCGGCTGCTACTCCAGCCCAAATAAAAAGAAACGACACGATAAAAAGCGCGGTGTGCACCAAGATAGACTGTGTGGTGCCAACCCACTTGGTGATGCCCACTGCCATATTTTCCCTACGCCATTTTGATTTTTGCATAATAACCCTTCTATTCTACTCCGTGTTCATCCTTATTTCCAATTATTTGCGATGGCGATCCCGCCACGCCTGTATCTTTTTGTGATCGCCGAAAAGAAGCGGCAAAGGTACGCGGTATTTTTTGTTTTTATAAACCAACACTTCCGGACGCGTATAATGCGGATATTCCAGTCCTCTTTTTGCGCCCGACGCCGTTTCTTTTTTGAACGTCAAATTCCAATGCGATTCTTCGCTCAAAGACTCCGGCCGTATAACGCCCGGGACAAGTCGCGCTATGGCAGAGATCATGGCCATGGCTCCGATATCGCCGTCAGTCAGGACATACGGCCCGATGGAAATCTCCTCGGCGCGCAGGGCTTTCACCACCCGCTCATCAATCCCCTCGTACCGGCCGGTGATAAACATAATTCTTTGGTACTGTTTCGCCCAGTCGCCTGCGATTTTTTGATTGAATTGCTTTCCTTTTGCCGACAGCACGACGATCTTTGTCTTTTCCTTTTTACCATTTTTACGCGCCGCGTCCGCGGCGCGCAGAATCGGTTCAGCTCGCATCACCATGCCCGCTCCCCCACCATAGGGCTTGTCATCCACTTTTTTATGCTTGTCACGCGAAAAATCCCGCAGGTTGTGCACACGGATATCAATGATTTTATCCGCGTGCGCGCGCTTCAAAATTGATTCGCCAAAATACGAGTCAAAAATGCGCGGAAAAATGGTGATAATATCAAAACGCATAGGACTACCGTACCACTTATTTCGTGAGCGGACAAATCAAAATCCCGCCTGTAGGCGGGATTTTGATTTTGAAATTGCGTTCTCTAAAGCTTCAGATCGTCCACGACGTCGTCCACATCGCGCATCCGGGGCTCGCGTATATCACTGCTGCCCTCCTCGCGCATCATGCGCGGGCCGCGGCCTCCTTCCGGCTCCTCTATCTTCAGATTCACGCGGGCGTTGTTCTTGATGCCCACTACGCGAAGAAGAGAACGGATGGCTTTGGCTGTGGCGCCGTTGCGGCCAATGATCTTGCCCATATCCGCCGGGTCAACTTTGAGAGTAATCAACACTCCCATCTCGTCAACCTTGCGGTCGGTTTTCACCGCACTCGGATTATCTACCAGTGCGCGCACCAGATAATCCAGAAATTCCTGATCTTGATTCATCGCCATGCTGTTCCTTGCTTTCCAGCGCCCGGCGTTCTGCTGTGTCAGCGTGTTGAAAGTGTTTAAGAAGTCCTTATTCTGCTGCACACACAGGATTTCTCAAACACTTTCTTTGCTGATGTGCCCAATGCCAGATGGCTGAAAGCGTATCAATCACTCGACCTTTATGCGGTACTTTTCGGTAACACCGTACTCCTTGTTTCTATGGTATCGATTTTGAGGAAAAAGTCAAGATTACGCGCTTTTTTCTCCTGCACCCGCAGGAGCTACGGCACTCATGCGGATACTGCGCTTTGATCCTTTCATCACGCCTTTTTTCACCAAAAGGTTGTGGACCGTGTCCGACACCTGCGCCCCCTTGCCGATCCAATACAAAATCCGGTCGTTTTTTAGGACCGTATGCTTGGTTTTGGGGTGATAGGATCCTACGGTCTCCACGCCGATGCTGTGGGGTTTAGATCTGCGCTCGGCCACCACCATGCGATACGCCGGATCATTTCTCCTTCCTACTCGCTGAAAACGTATGACTAACATAGCATCAAGTATATAAAAACAGCTCAAAAAGTCAACCCTTCCACTAAAATATGCAAATGAGCCCCTCTCTGCGTGCGCGAACTGTGGAGGCGCGGCATACAAACACACGAAGCGCGGAGGGAGGGAAACCGAGGCCCAGCACCTTTTACAAAAGGTGCTGGGAACACGGAGGGTACCCTCCGAACGCGCGAGTAGTGTTTGTCCGCGCCGCAACCGTGAGCGAAGCAGAGAGGGGCGAATGAAATGTTATCCACAGAGGCGGTTGGTCGCGCGCGCAGGCAGTGCTATACTAGTATGTACATATATAAAGGTCGTATCCTATTATCTTCAACTTATCTATTCCATATTATTATGAATCCAAAACAGTTTTTAATGATCGGCGGCGTGGTGCTAATCGTAGTGGGCCTCGCCGGATTCTTCGGCATCCTGGGCCCCACATCCGGACAAAGCATCTTTGGCGGAGCATGGTACTTTGACAACGCCGAAAACTGGGCACACACCGTCCTGGGAGTCGTGGCACTTATTGTCGCGTTCGCGCTTCCGGCAGGCATGCAGGCGGGAGTAACTCTGCTCGTTGGCATTATCGGCCTCGTAGTCGGAGTATGGGGATTCCTGCTCCCGTCGGGCTCGCCGAATTTCTTCGGAGCCAATCTGGAAAACCCGCTGGACAACATCCTGCACCTGGCAGTGGGCCTCTGGGCTGTTCTTTCCTGGCGCGGCGCCAAAAGAATGATGAGCCGCTCCCCCGGAATGCCGATGTAACGAGAGAAATTCCTCATCATCCGAACAGGATATATAAAAACACTCCCGACGCGTCGGGGTGTTTTTGTATCTTCAAACTCGCCGTAGGAAACCGGATCTCATGCGCAGTATTGAAAACACAAGAAAAGCTGCGAATCCCAGCGTGGCGCCATAGGTGAATGCCGCCCCGGAGCCGAGCCGGGTCCAGAGCACTCCGAAGACCAGACTTGCCGGCAAAGACGCGACACCGACGCATCCGTTGTATACGCCGTAGGCCGTGGCGCGCCTCGTGTCCGCCACCAGATCCGCCACAATCGCACGCCCCACTCCTTCGGTGAGCGCATTGAATACGCCGTAGAGCACGAATACAAACCAAATGAAGACCGCCGATGAGACGCGGGCAAAAAGGAGAGAGACGCCGGAAAATACCAGCATCCCTATCATAAACGTATTGCGATGCCCTATCTTATCCGACAGGATTCCGGCGGGCGTGGAAAGAAGGGCAAACGTGATGTTTGATACGAAATAGATGATCGGGAGCAATGCAAGGCCCACTCCGACGTCCCGCGCACGAAGCAGAAGAAACGCCTCCGAACTTCTTCCAAGCGACAGGAGTGTTACTGCCGCGAGAAAAAAGAAAAACGGAGCTCCCAGATCGCGGATGCGGAAAAAAGATGCCGCATCCCGGCGGGGCGCAGACGCATGCGTCT
>JGI1358J11329_10002367_pt1 | contig 14569 bp, 10 predicted proteins | sample Subgroupgradi54m_FD_11329 | JGI IMG/M metagenome (IMG submission 11329)
AAGGCCGCGCCGTTGGTGATGTCGCCCACCGCGGTGATGGTGCTGGCACTACTGCCCGTGGGCACGCCATCGGTCACCGCGCCCTGGCTGGCGGCGACGGTGCTGCTGCCGGCGCGCACGTAGACGCCCGGCGCACTGCTCTGCTCCACCTGCGCGCCCCAGAGATGGACGGTTTGGGCGGTGCTGTTCCAGGTGCTGTCTCCAATCTGACAGTACACGTTGCCGCTGGGCGTGCCCGAGGCCGTGTACGTCGCGCTGAAGCGCTGCCAGGTCGTCGTCAAGGCCATCGTGGTCGTGGCACTGGTGGGCGTGGCATCGCCCACGGTCAGGACCAGATTCAGGGTGCTGGAGGGCACCTTCGCCCACACCGAGCAGGTATAGGCCGTGGAGGCCACTGCAGGCGTGCCGGAGGTGTTCTTGGCCGTCGTGGTCGCATTCGTCGCGGGGGTGAGGGCTTCGGCGGTCGTCGTGCCATTCGGGGCGACGATGCCATCGGCCGTGACCGCGGCGACATTGGTCTTGCCCCAGGCCGCGTTGTCGAAGGCTTCCGACTGCGTCAGCAGGTTCTGGTAGCGGCCCACGCCACCGTAGGGGGAGACGGTGTTGCCATCGACCTGCAGCCGGTCCAGCACCTGCAGCTCGGCGGCCTCCGCCGGCAGGGTCCACACCATCAGGCAGCCCGCCAGCATCAGCCGGAGAGCTTCAAGACTCCATCTCAGCCGTCTCATCACTGAGGCCTCTCGACGCTTGACTGGTCTTCGCCGCTGGTGCTACTGTTAAACGTAGCGCGTGTCCTTGACGAGGAGACCAGATGCATCCATGGGTGACCGACGAGTTGTTGGAAGAAGTCGCCGCCTTGAAGCCATCGCAGCAACGCGTGGTCCTGGATTTTGTCCATTTCCTGCGGATCAAAGCGACCATCGATCCGACCCAGGCGTACTTTTGGACTCGCCAGTGGCAGCAGCTTGAGCGAGCGGCGGAGCGGGCCAAAGCCCACGGCAGAACCCTCGGTAACGGCACGATCAAAGGGCTGTTGCAAGCGCTGGAATCCAAGCTGTGAAGATCCTCGCCTACGAGAGTTTCCGCACCTGCTCCCGCCAACTTCCGTCAACCATCCAGCGAAAGGTCGATAAACAGCTTCGGCTGCTGGCGCAGAATCTCCGGCATCCCTCCTTGCACACCAAACGAGTCCAAGGAACCAAAGGGATCTAGGAAGCCCGCGTCGACTTGCACTACCGCATGACCTTTGAAGTGACTGGTGACACGATTCTGCTTCGTGTGGTCGGCAACCACGATGAAGTCCTGAAAAAGCCATAGACCGAGCTGCGGGCCAGATCGACGTCCCTCGCCTCGACTCCTTGGTGAGGTTCGCGTAGCGGCCGATGGCCAGGCAGCCAGCCAGGAAAGCCCGGAGGTAGCAGCGGACCAGGTTGAAGCGATCACTGCTGCTTCGGCCTTCGACCTTCGCGCTTTGACCTTCACGCCGCAACCACGTCATCGCCACATCCCACCCTTGTCGCAGTCGTTTAGCCGTCTCATCAGATCCATCCGCTCGTATCTGCTCGAACCGTAAGCCGCGCAATCCGGAACATCAGGTGTGAGAGGTCTGCCTCCCTAAGCTCCTCGTCAGCTTGCGATTCCTGTGGGTTGTCACGCCGCGCAGCCCTCACGGCTTACCCGATCACACCTCCTGGCCGCGTCCTCTTGATGTTAGGTGACTGTCACCTCACGTCCTTCCGTGCTTACTTTCCGTGCTTCGATACGCCGGCCGGGGCCGGCTGCAAGACGGTAACGGAGCTCGCCACCGGCACGTTCTCACCACTCCGCGGGAACGACGCCTCCACGCGCGCGCCCTCCTTCAATAGATCCATCGAGGCGTTCATACCGTCCTTGGTCACCGCGGTCGCGGACGCTGCCGAGAGTAGCCAGACCCTCCCATCCGCGTCCTTGACCCTCAAGTACAGGACACCGGTTTGCGGGTCTTCATTGCGCAAGACAATCTCCCCCTGCAACGACATGCTCGGGCCGCTTGGCTTGGCCACCGAGCTGGTCGGGGCGGCCGGTTGCTTCGACGTCGCTGGCGCCTGATGCTGCGGCAAGCTCTGCCCCAGGTCATCGGCAGCCCACGCCACGCCAACGCCGGCCACACATACCACGACAGCACTCAGTGCGACGATCCTACTGGTCCGATTCATCACGCGTCCTCCTGATGACTGGCTGTGACGATTCCGATTAAGGCTCCCACGCATCCTTCGCTTACGGCTTAAACCGGGCTACCTCGACGCCGTCCACGTAGAGCCGCATCCGGCCACCGCTCGCAGTATCGTGCACCAAGTAAGTGTCCGACCCGTTGTTGGAGTCCATGATCTCCTTATCCCCAGTGCGCCGGGACAGATCACCATTGGCCTGGAGCGTGCCGGTCACAGTCGTCGCTCCCGCAGCCAGCGTGCCCGTCGTCGAGACGGCCTGGCTGCCGAAGTTCGGAGCAATCTTGGTGCCGGCGATCGCCGCCGACGCGTTGACATCCGCATCCAAGATCGTGCCATCCAGGATCTTCCCGGACGTCACCGCGCCGGTCCCGATGGTGAGCGCGCCAAGGTTCGAGATTGTGGCATCGCCCCCCATTGTGACAGAGGTCGCCACGTTTCCAGCGCTGCCGACGAGGATATTCGCGCTCGTGAGCGCCGCGAGTTTGCTGAAGGCGATCGCCGCCGACGCGTTGACATCCGCATCCAAGATCGTGCCATCCAGGATCATCGTGCTCGTGATGGACCCCGTATCGCCGGTGGTCACGAGCGTGCCGGCCACATTCGGCAGCGTCCATGTTCGGGCTACCGTGAGATCAGCGCTGGTGATCGTACCGACAAAGCGCCCCGCTCCTCCGGTTGCCGGCGAAAATTTGAGCTGGTCATCGGTCGCCGTGCCCGTGCTCACGATGGCCGCTCCCGTGCCGTTTGGCTGAATGACCAGATCCTCGTTCGTTCCGGTCGTGATGTCGATGGCGGTACCAGAGAAGGTATGCGTGCCGGTTGTGGTGAGCGTATCGTTGATGTACACCGCTCCGCCGTTGCTCCCGGTGCTGTTGGAGATCGCCCCCTGCATGTCACTGGTGCCCGTGACGACGAGCGATCCAAACGTGCCGGAACCCGTCGTCGCCTGGTTGAAGTTGCCGTCTACCGTCAAGTTGCCGGTCACGTGCGTATTGTTACCGACCTGCAGCCCATACGCTTGGGGTACGGTCACGCCAGCGGTGCGGACGTAGACCATCGCCTTGCTGTTCTTCTCGAGCTGAGCGCCCCAGGTGTAGACGATGGGGTTATCCGTGGCGGCCGCCTCCTTAATAATCACTTTAATCGCGCTATTGCCAGCGACACTGAATGTACGGGTCACGCTGTAGCGTTCCCAGACGGTTGAACTTAAGGTAGCTTGGCTAATTGAGATCTCACCACCATCCGTCGCATCACCGTTTTCCTCAAGCCGGATGATGAGTGAGCCCGTTGTCCAAGCCGCATCCTTCTTGAGCCAGACACTGAACGTGTAGATGTCGGTCGTGCCGACCGTGCTGGTGGTTGATAATTCGACGACGGTGCCAGCGGTGGCGCCGGTAAAGTCGAGCTTCTCCGCCGTCTTGTCCGTCGTCGTCCCCGTGTTGTTCTCCGGTCCCACCGCATTGTTCGCGGTCGCCACGGTGTTCGTGGCGACCCACGTAGCGCCCGTGTCGAACGCTTCCGAGTACAGCAGCAGGTTCTGGTAGCTGCCGAGCCCGCCGTGCGGCGAGGTCATGTCGCCCAACAACTCCAACTCGATCGCCTGAGCCGCGCCAGGAAGACTCCACAGGACCAACAGTCCTGCCATGAGTCCCTGGAACAGCCGTAGAGCGCTGATCCAGCCGTCGCCTTTCATGGTGCCTGCCTCCTTTTTCCGCTTTCCTGCTCCATCCCGAATCCGATGCTTCCGTTCCCGCGTCATCCTGTGCGTGCTCATCGTTCGAACCTCCTCGTCTTCGTATTCGATCTGCGTCACGTTCAGTCACCTGGCCTGATCGTATGCGGAATCGACCACCTCCAAGGGCCATCCCGGTCTCTGGGGCCGCCACGACTGCGAAGAGACCGGTCCCTGGCTCTGCGAACAAGCCACTGTCTCCGTTGGATGCATCATGTCCAGTCCCGTCATTAATTCTTCAATCTCGCCACTTCGAGCCCGTTGATATAAATCCGGATGCGGTTGTTGGTAGAGTCGAACTGCATGTATGAGTCCGCGGTGGCATCCGCGCCTTTCAGGCTCAGCTTTTGATCGGCATCGACGGCCAGCCCTCCGCCCGCGACGTGGAGTTTGGCTTGCGGATTCGTCGTCCCAATCCCCACATTGCCCGTCCCATTGGGCATGATCGCGAAGTGTTCGTTGGTGCCCGTCGTGATGTCGGTCGCCGCGCCACTGAAGGTCAGCCCCGTGCTGCCGATGGTCTTGTTGGTCAGGGTGTCGGTCGTGTCGGTGCCCATGAGGGTGGTCGTCGCGTTGGGGAGCGTCCAGGTCCGATCCGCGGTCGGATCGGCGACGGTGAGAAGGCCTTCATTCGTATCCGCGGTGGCGCCCTCGAAGAGGACGCCGGTGCTCCCGAAGACGGTCGTGTTGGCCGCGAGGGTGGGGTTGCCGGCCAGGGTCGCCGAGTAGTCCAAGCTCAAGGTTCCGCTGCCGGTGATCGGGCCGCCGGTCAAGCCGGTGCCGGAGCCGACCGAGGTCACGGTGCCTCCACCTAAGGAGGAGACAGCCGCGCACACCCAGTCAGTGGCCGTCGAATCCCACTTCAAGATTTCATTGTTGTTACAACCCCGCAGGAGTGACATGCCGTTTACACCAACCACTAATCCCGAGTTGCTGCTCGTGCCGGCCACAGCGCCGGAGGCCGCGTCCAGCTTCGCCGAGATGTCGCGGGTGTCGGGGTTCGGGCTGGCCACACTGATGCCGTTTCCAGCCGTGATCGTCTTCACCACGCTTGAGCTGCTGGCCGGGTAGGTCTTGATCTGCCATCGATCCCCTACCGTCCCATCCTGCCAGCTCCCCACAGGGGAGTTAAACTGAATTTTGAAGCCGTAGTTGGTGTTTTCCGGTGCGCCAATGGTCAGCGGTCCATAGGGACCGCCGCTTGCGGGAATCTGTGTGCATGTAATGTCCCAATCTGTCGCAGCCGCTTGGCCGCCATTCTGGAGGTTATCTCTCCATCGGAAATTATCGCGGTTACTTCCTGAGCCCTCTGGAGAGCACAGCTCAACATCGAAGTTCACCTGGGTCGCCCCGCTATACAAGTTGCCGTCCTGGATGGCCAGCGACATGTTGCCGGTCACACCGATAGGACTGGGATAGTCCACGTGCGCGGGCGAGCCGATCCCGGAGCCCGCGATCTGTTCCAGCGTGACGATGGTCGTGCCGTCTTGAAACGTCAGTTTCTTCGTGAACGGATCCTGATAGATGCGGGTATTCCCCGGCTGGTAGGACGCGGTGCCGCTGTAGCTGTTGTACTGGGCGGCCAGGTTCATCCCCGTCACCATGAACGTCCACTGGTCGGAGGTCGTCAGGCCGCTGGCGGCGCTGAAGCTCAACTTCACCCCGAAACTGAGGGGGATTTCCGTCGCGGTGGTGTGGTAGGCCCCGCCGCTCACGATGGTCTGGTTGGAGCCTAACTGCGCGAACGAGCCTGCGCAGGGCATCGTGGGACAATCGCGGTAATCGACCTTAAAGGTCGTGGAGGTGACGCCGGTGATGCGGTACTCCCGCGGGATATTGTTGAAGTACGTGCCGCTGGTGGTTGGCGTGATGCTGCTTGACCCGGCGACCCGAACCGGCTGGGCGATGCCACCGAATCCACCCGTTGTGCCTGAGATCCCGGGATCTTTCGCAAAGAACTCGATGGCCCGGGTCCGCAGCGCCTTGTCCACGGCAAGGATGCCTCCGCGCCCATCGGACGTCCGGCCCATGCGGAGCGATCCGTACAGCGTCTGGTCGCCTGTATCCACAAGCGAGGAAGGTTGGAATTCAGGAACACTGCGGCCCTCCACCACCTGAACGCCGTCAAACCGGCACTGATCCCCGCTGGTCGTGCCAAAGCAGATCAAGTGCAGTTTAATGTCATCGGCTTTGGGGGTGGTCACAAACTGCGCCTTGTAGAGCGTGTAGACGGTCGGCGTGGCGCTGCCGGACGTGGTCAGGTGCTTGAAGGGCGCGAACGTGACCGCCGCCCCGTTGGCATGCGCAGCGGCCGTCGTGCCGTCGAACCCCCGGATCAGTGAGGTCAGGATGTTGGGGGACTCCTTCCCGGTGTAGGAGATGCGTTCGCTTTCAACGATCAGGATCCCGTTGTTCGGGAAGCTGGCGAAGGCCGCCGCTTGAATGGTCATCTTGTTGTCGTCCGACGCCAGGGCAGCACCTAACGTTGTCGCAGGAGACGTCTCTTCCCCGGTCACGTCGACAATCGCCTCAGCGGAGGCGCTCAGGCGCCGCATGTACGCGCCGACCGCATACACGGTGGAGGGTTTCAGGCCCGAAACGGTCTGCTCGATGTGCGCGTCGTTCACTCCGCTGTAGCTAGCGGTGGCGTCTTTCGCCGCGTTATACGGCCCGTCAGTGAGACCCGTCGCCGTGTCCTCTAGCGTCACCGCGCTCTTGCCGTGGTAAAAGTCGTTCTTGAGCGTGTTCGCGTCGATCGTCGTGCCCGGGGTGAACAGGTTCGGAGCGTGCTGGTACACCTTGCCGGCCTCCCACAGCCACCCATCCGGCGCAAAGTTCTGCCACCCGCCCTGGAAGGCTGCCCCGGCACCGCCGGTCCCCCCGGTCACAGCGCCGCCCACGAAGGTCTCAATGGCGCTGAACGCCTCGAAGGAGCCGTTCTGCACGAGGTTGCGGAACTGCTGCGTGAAGATGCCCTTGCTGAACCAGATGGCATCGGTGCCCGGATCATACGTGAGGCTGACCTTATTGGTGCTGTTCCCGAACGTCATGCTGGCAGGACTGTCACCTTCCACCTCGAGCTCGGACCCATTCCAGAAGAGCTTCCCATTCGTCTTGCCCTGGAGGATGTTCCACCCACTGGTTTCAGCGCTCCGCCGTCCCAGGAAGATGGCCCCGGCGGAGTTCGACGCGGTGGTGTCCTCGGCGATGAACAAGCCTCCTCGCGGAGAGCTGGTGTTCGAAAACGTCGCGGTGTCGATGACCATATCCTGATCGAGCTTCAGCCGGTCATTCGTCGCGTCCCATGTGAGGTTGACGTCGCCGGTCCCACCTTCGATCTTCAGACCGGCGCCATCGGCGGGCTCCGAGCCGCCGGTGTTGTCGTTGTCAATGGTGAAGGTGGCGCTCGTGGTCCCGCTGCCGGCGTCGCTTGAGGTGATCGTGCTGGTGCAGGCGACCGCCCCACCGGTGACGGTGAGGGCCTGGCCGCTCGTGCAGTTGCCCAGTGCGGCATTCGTGCCGCCGTTGGCGAGCGGCAGCACCCCGCTGACATCCGCGGTGAGACTCACCGCGCTAAATGAGGGCGCCCCACTCGCACTGCCGTGCAAGACGGTCGTGGAGGTTCCAAGACTGCTGAGCGTCGAGGGCGTCGCGCCGGCTCCCCCACCCAACACCAGGGCATTCGCGGTCAACGCCCCGGAGGACGCCAATGTGCCGGACGCGGTGAAAACGAGAATGCCTCCCGAAGTGCCCGAGCTCAGGCCCGTGCCACCATTCGCGACTGAGACCGGGGTCGAGAGGGTGAGCGTCACGTCCCCGCTTGTGCCACCACCGGTCAACCCGGTTCCAGCCGTCACCCCGGTAATATCCCCGACACCCCCAATGCCGCCTGCGGTGGCGAACGAGAGGGTGCCACTTCCGTCCGTGACAAGGACCTGGTTGGCTGATCCATCGGTACCTGGCAGGGTCCACGTCACACTGGAGCTCACCGAGGCAGGCGCTCTGAGGGCCACAAAGTCTGTGCCCGAGGACTCGACGAGCTTGAGTGCGGCTTGTCCGTCGAGCCGGACATCGTCAGAAAAGACGAAATCATCTGTGCTGGCCCCTTGAAAGACCAAGGATTCCTGGCCAGTCGTCTTGCCGAAGAGGAGCGAGATATTGCTGGCGGTGGCATCGGTCGCGCTGCCGACGTTCCATGAGGAATTGGTCGTGCCGGTGATCGTGGTGGAGCCGTTGATGGAGCCGCTCACGTTGAGGTTGCCCGCCACCGTCAGGCTGCCGCCCACCACGGTGTCGCCCTCGAGGTCCACGTTGAACTTCGAGCTGCCCGCGGCGTTCTGGACGTCGACGAGCGTCGTGTTGGCGGCCGGGTCGGTGGTCGGCTTGATCAGCAGGGCGACGCCCGATCGCGTGATGGTCAGCTTACCGGAGGTCGCGGTGTCCACGTCGGTGCGCATGAAGGACGAGGAGTCGAGCGAGTCCACCTGGTCCGCGTTGACCGCGTAGCCGGTCGCCGTGAGGCGCTGGCGGGGAGTCATCTCGACGTCGTCGTCCACCTGGACGGAGAGCCACAGGGGCGTGTTGAAGTCCACCGAGCTGAGAGCAGTCACCGCGCCCAGCACGGCGCTGAAGACGCCGTTGTCGGACTGGTTGAGCGTGAGCGCCTGCCGCTCCCGCCACTTCTCCGCGCCGCTGTCCGCCGCGTCGTAGAGGCGGAACGTGAAGGTGAAGGTGCCCTGGAGCGCCTTGTCGGTGGTATCGGTGAGCCGGCCCTGGTAGTTGAGCATCCAGGGGATGGCGGCCCAGGCCACCGGATAGCCCAGTGGCCCAGTAGCGAAGTGACCAAGCGGGAGTCCTGTCACGGGACTGAAAGAAAGAGCGGCCGACAGGAGAACGCTTGCCGGTCTTCGCCAACTCATCTGTCGCTCAAGGTGCTTCGTCATGTCGGCACTCGGCCACTTCGCCACTTTGCCACTCCGTTAGTGTGTCCCTGTCCCAGCGCCTGAGCTAAATCCCCCGAAACCGCCGGGGGAGATCTGCCAGCGGTTCCCGCGCATGACCCTGGATGAGGCTTCACGCGGGGCGATCACCATTTCTGCCTTGCGGGTCGCCAGCGCCCGGGACGCCTCGGAGAGCAGCGCACGGTTCGTCAGGCGGATATAGAGGAGGCTCGCCACGACCATCAGGAGGGCCGCACCCACCCCCGCCGCGCCGACGAGGGCGCCGGTCGGCAGCGGAGCCTGCCATACGGACGCTGGGCGGCTGGGGGCCAGCACGCTTGCCTCGAGCAACACCGAGGGGGCGGCCAGACAGGCCCCAGATGCCACCGCACCTGAGGCCAGAACTGAAGGCGAGGGCGCCTTGGTCTGCTGACCTGCCTGCGTCGCGCCTGGAACAAGCGCGGCAGGCAGGCTGGCCTGCTGCAACTGGAGAAAGGCCTCGGCTTCGGTGTTGACCGCATAGAAGAGCATGTTGCCTTCCTGGGCCACCCGGAGCATGCCGGCTTGCTCGAGCCGCTTGAGCTCCCGCCGCAGGGGGGACACGGAGAGGCCGAGCGACTTGGCCAGCCCCCGCAGGTAGAAGCGCTCAGACGGGTGCGTGAGGACGTGCTCAAACAGGGCACGGCGGATGCGGGAGGAGACGAGCGATTCAAACATCCTTCGACTCCCTTCGGTCGCTCAGGACAGGGTGGTTGTGCCCTCCGGCGGCATGCTCGGACTCAAAAAGGGTACAACACGGGCAACAAAAAAGCCCCACTCCGCCACGCGAAGTTGGGGTCATCAGTCCGTGCATGTTATCCCTCTTTGGCAACCCAGCCATCCTTCTCTCCGTCTTGAAGGACCTGTAGCTTTCCGGCCCCCGCTCACGCGGGGTGTGGCTTTATCAGTAGGGCCGTCTTAATTGTCTCTTGAAGTATGCCTGATGTGCCGGCAACACGTCAAGGGAATGCGGAATTCAGAAGGCGGAATGCGGAATATAGAGGGCTAGCGAGAGGAGAGAGCGGGTACTACAGCTTTTCGGTCCGAAGAGTAAAGACGGCTTTTTGAACTCTTCATGGACGTGACGATAATCGCCGTCAATTCATCAGCTTCGCTGAGCAATTCTTGCACCTCGGCCGATTTGAGCATGCCAGAATCGGAAATGAGCTCGAGCCAATATGCTGCCTCGTGCAACCTCTTCTTCAGCATTTCCCAACTTGGAAATAAAATCGGGACGGGACTTGGCGCGGCAGGCCGCTCGATAATTCGCTCCCACGGAGGTCGCTGCTCGAAGCAACTGTTTGCTTAAGACGTCACCCTTGATGCCGCGCGGTATCTCGTCAATAAGTTCGAGCACTCGTAAGGCAAAGCGCTTTGTTCTCTGCTTGAGATCGTCGTTTTGGTGATTCCGCATTCCGCATTCTCCACTCCGAATTTACTGCGTTGTTGATGGAACTGGAGTGGCGGTCGGTGCCTGGCCAAGCTGGGCGCCCTGCCCTGCGGGCGGAGCAGCAGGCTCCGGGCGCTCGACTTCGATGAGCGCCTTGCGGAGAGGGTCGAGCGAGTAGGCCTTAGTAGCGTCCAGGTGGTAGCGGGAGGTCAGCTCTTGGGTGATCCGCTGGGCCGAGTCCTGCTCCTGGTTCCAGTAGCCCTGCAGCACGGCCATGCGGGCGAGGGTCCCCTGGCGCTGCTGCCAGATCTTGGCGAACTCCTGCATCTCTTCATTGGTGGTAAAGGTGAAAATGGGCGGGGGCTGGGGCGCCTGTTGAACCGCTGGCTGGGGAGCCGACTCAGATTTGGGCTTGCGTTCCTTCGCCTGGCAGTTGATAACCGCTATGAACCCAACCAGTCCAACCGTCACCATCCACAGCGCCACTCGCTTCATCGCCCCCCCCCACCGTTGTCGTGCGTGATGATTGACACAGATGCGCAGAACGGTACAGATGCGCATAACGGTAACATGCCCCCCGCCCCCTGTCAAGCCAGGGTCAGGGTCACACCCAAGCATGTCAAACACCCAAGCACCCAAGATGATATCAGATACGTATCTGATATCGCTTTAGGTGGGGGGAAGCAGTACGGGGTCGCACCAGTGCTGCAGCTCGGCCGGCAGGGGGGCGGTGACGGTGACCGAACGCCCGCTGGAGGGGTGCTGGAAGCTCAAGCGGTAGGCATGGAGCAGGTGGCGAGGGATCCCCAGGGCGTACCAGAACGCCGCCGAGCGCTTGCCGTAGGTCGCATCGCCCGCCACCGGATAGCCCAGCGAGGACAAGTGAACGCGGATTTGGTGCGTTCGGCCGGTCTCGAGCGAGGCCTCTATGAGGGTACAAGGAAAATCAACCGGCTGCAGGCTGCAAGCTGCAGGCTGCAAGCTGTCATCCATCCGTTGGGACTTGTTGCTTGAAGCTTGCGGCTTGCAGCTTGAAGCCGAGAAGCGCTTGAGGACACGGTAGTGAGTGACGGCTGTCCGGCCCCCGATGTGCCGGATCGCCATCTCCTTGCGGTGCTTCGGATGGCGGCCGAGCGGCGCATTGATCGTGCCGGTGTCAAGCGGGAGCAGCCCCTCTACCACGGCGAGGTAGCGGCGGTGAATGGTCCGCGCCTTCATCTGCTTGGCGAGCGAGAGACGGGCCGGTTCCGTCTTGGCAACCAGGAGCAGCCCAGAAGTATCCTTGTCTAAGCGGTGAACAATACCCGCCCGTGCCAAATGCGGAGTTCGGAATTCGGAATGCGGAATGTTTGATGTCGATTCCGCAGCCCGCACTCCGCATTCCGCATTGGAGAGGTGCCACAGGAGTGCGTTGACGAGCGTCCCGTTCCAGTGTCCCGGAGCTGGATGGGTGACCAACCCGGCCGGTTTGTTCACGACGAGCACCGCTGCGTCCTCATAGACGACCTCCAACGGAATGTCCTGCGGCATCATGGGAAAATCGCGGGCAGGGGGCGGCAAGTGAGCAAACGTGGCGGTCACCACATCGCCCCGCCGCAGCTTCTGGTGGGCCTTGGCCGGGCGGGCGCTGACGGTCACGAGCCCCTCCCGAATGCGGCGCTGGACCATCGCGCGGGAGACGCTCTCGGGCAGGTGGGTGATCAGGTACCGGTCAAGCCGCTGTCCAGCCTCAGCAGGTCCGACGGAGAATTCGTACCGCCTCATGTGAGTCAGCTCTGGCTCTTGCAGAAGGCGATGTCTGATACCAGCATATCAGAGACGTATCTGATATCGCTTCAGCTGGCTGGGCTGGAGCGGTTTGGGACGCAGCCTTGGAGTAGGAGGATCGCACCGATGACAAACCCGGCCACGCTGATAAGCTGCTGGAGCGTCAAACTCGCCCAGAAGACCGTCTGGTCGCCGCGGTAGCCCTCCAGCACGAACCGCAGCACGGCGTAGCCGCAGAGGTACACGCCGAAGAGTTGCCCTGGACGGTTCGCCAGCCGGGACGGCCGTCCTTCGACTCCCCCCGCGGCTTCGCCCCGCACGCTTTGCTTCGCTTTGCGAAGCAAAGCGAAGCACGTGGGGCGACGGAGGTCGCTCAGGACAGGCTGGAGCAGCCGGAGGATGATAGAGAGGAAGAGCAGTCCGAGCGACTCCGCCAGCTGGGTCGGAAAGACCGGCCGCGGCTCCCCGGGCATGATGACGCCGCACCAGGCATCCGTGATCTTGCCGTAACAGCACCCGTTGAGGAAACAGCCGATACGGCCCACCGCATGGCCGAGCGCCAGCGCCGGCGCGAAAAGATCGAGCACCCACCGACACGACACCTGGTGGCGCCGCGCGTAGAGCCACGCCGTCCCTACCCCGCCGGCAAACCCGCCGTACCACACCAGCCCCCCTTGCCAGAGCGCCAGGAGATACTGCGGCTTATCCAGGAAGAACTGCCAGTGGAGTACCACGAAAAAGAGCCGTCCGCCGACGATCCCGCCCAGCAGGGCCAGGCAGGAGAGGTCCACGACCTGGCTAGGGGTCAACCGCTGCAGCTCGGGAGGCAGCTGGCGCAGGATGCGGCCGGCAAGCCAGGTGGACAGCGAAAAAGCCAACACCAGCATGGCGCCATACGTATAGAGCGTGATTGGACCTACCTTGAGAAGGATAGGGTGCATTGGAATTGATCAGCGCGAATCAGCGATATGACCGATGGATGAGAGAGCGCCACACGAGTAAGCACACCCCGATGGTAATAGCTGAATCCCCTACATTGAACACGGGCCAGACGCGCAGGTCGATGAAGTCCACCACGTAGCCGAACCGAAGCCGGTCCAGCAGATTGCCCGCCGCTCCGCCCAGCACCAGCGCGCACCCCCACCGCACTGCGCGCGATGCCGACGGCCTGAAGGCCAGCTCCCACACGAGCCAAGCGATGATGCCGAGCGCCAAGACGATGAAGAGGCACTGCTGGCCCTGGAAGAGTCCGAACGCCGCCCCGCGGTTCTGGACGTAGGTGAGGTGGAGGACGGAAGGCATGCGCGGCAGACTCTCGCCCGGCATGAAGTACCGATCGATGAGCCATTTCGTCAGTTGATCGGTCCCCACGGTCGCGAGGCCGATCAGCCAGGGAGCGGCGCAACGAACTCCGGATGGACGGAAGAGCACTGTTCTTAACGTCATCCTTTATCGCTGAACCAGGCTGATAGCAACGCTGATTTCCGCTGAACTCGGCGTGGCTCAGCGTATGGATCGGCGTCGATCAGCGATCCCAGGCGACGTGGGGATTTTATGGGGCGAGGTTGTCAACGTTTGTTTTTGTGCTGCTGCTCTTTGGCCCGCTGGCAGGTAATGCACATCGAGGCGTAGGGCACCGCCTTGAGACGGCTCATCGTAATCGGCTGGCTGCACTGCTGGCAGCGGCCGAAAGTGCCCTCATCGAGGCGCTTGAGGGCGTCGTCGATCTGGTAGAGGAGCTCCTGCTCGCTCGTCACAATGTTCATGGAGAGCTCGCGCTCGTACGTGTCGGACGCCATGTCCGCCATGTGGATGGTGTAGCCGGAGAGGTCGCCGGAGGCGTCGCGGGGGCTCGTCGAGGCGTCGCGCGCGATGGACTTGATCTCATCCGCCAGTTTGACCCGCTCGGTGATGAGGAGCTGGCGGAACCGCTTCATCTGTTCCTTGGTCAGGGAAAGGCTCTTCATGGCGCGATGCTAATTTGCTCCTCTTATCGCTGAATCACGCTGATAGCAACGCTGATTTCCGCTGAAGCATCGGCGTCGATCAGCGTATGGATCAGCGCTGATCAGCGATTTTGTATTGCTGCGTCACGGCCCGCGCGCACCGCGCGCAGAGCGTCGGATGCGCTGGGTGGCTGCCCACACTCGTCAGATGCTTCCAGCACCGCTGACACTTGCCACCCGGTGCGCGCTCGACGCAGACCTCCACGAGGCCCGGCACCGCTCCCGCCTCGCTCAAGGCCGCCTCACCGGAGCGCACCTCCACGCTCGATACCACACACGCCTCCGCGAGTGCCTCGCGGGATGTCTCGCAGAGCGAACGCAGTGCCGTGTCGCTCACCACCAGCGTCACCAGCGCCTCAAGCCCGCTCCCGATGAGGCCGCGACCGCGCTGCTCTTCGAGCGCCTTCATCACGACGTCCCGCACGGCCAGGAACGTCGCCCACCGGCGCTGGCCGGCCTCATCGAGGCCGCCCGCCGGCTCGCCC
>JGI1358J11329_10002369_pt1 | contig 14566 bp, 13 predicted proteins | sample Subgroupgradi54m_FD_11329 | JGI IMG/M metagenome (IMG submission 11329)
GGGATGAAGGTTTTCGGATCGTAAACCTCTTTCGATAGGGAAGAAATCATACGTCATAATATGGTGTATGATTGACGGTACCTAGAGAAGAAGCCACGGCCAACTCCGTGCCAGCAGCCGCGGTAATACGGGGGTGGCAAGCGTTACTCGGATTTATTGGGTGTAAAGGGCAGGTAGGTGTTTCGTCAAGTTAGAAGTGAAATCCTTTGGCTCAACCAAAGAACTGCTTCTAAAACTGACGAAATTGAGACTAAAAGAGGAGAGCGGAATTCCCGGTGTAAGGGTGAAATCTGTAGATATCGGGAGGAACACCAGTGGCGAAAGCGGCTCTCTGGTTTAGTTCTGACACTGAGCTGCGAAAGCTAGGGGAGCAAACAGGATTAGATACCCTGGTAGTCCTAGCCGTAAACGATGAGCACTAGGTGTTGGGGGGTTACCTTCAGCGCCGTAAGATAACTCGTTAAGTGCTCCACCTGAGGACTACGACCGCAAGGTTAAAACTCAAAGGAATTGACGGGGGCCCGCACAAGCGGTGGAACATGTGGTTCAATTCGACGCTACGCGAAGAACCTCACCAGGGTTTGACATGTAGGAAGTAGGAACCTGAAAGGGGGACGACCTGTCAAGTCAGGAGCCTGCACAGGTGTTGCATGGCTGTCGTCAGCTCGTGTCGTGAGATGTTGGGTTAAGTCCCGCAACGAGCGCAACCATTATTTTTAGTTGCTACTTTTTAGGCCGCAAGGTTTTAAGAAGGCACTCTAATAAGACTGCCCGCGATAAGCGGGAGGAAGGTGGTGATGACGTCAAGTCAGTACGGCCCTTATACCCTGGGCTACACACGTGTTACAATGCCCACTACAAAGCGTTGCCAAACCGTAAGGTGGAGCTAATCGCAAAAAAGTGGGCCCAGTTCAGATTGGAGTCTGCAACTCGACTCCATGAAGCCGGAATCGCTAGTAATGGCGGATCAGCTACGCTGCCGTGAATACGTTCCCGGGCCTTGTACACACCGCCCGTCAAGCGATGGGAGCCGGAGGTATTTGAAATCCCTACCTAGTAGGGCTGAGAGTAAATTCGGTGACTGGCGCTAAGTCGTAACAAGGTAGCCGTACCGGAAGGTGCGGCTGGATCACCTCCTTTCTAAAATTTTTACAATGTAAAAATTTTTTAGAAAGCAGTCAAAAATCTATACTTGATAGTTTACTATCACTAAAAGAACATTGACAATCGTCTGCAACCGATAGTTGCAGGCTTGGCTATTCAACTTTATTTTTAGGGGAGTCATCTCTCTCGTTGTGAATCAATTTGAGTAGAGGGCTTCTGATTTATTGTGAAAAGTGTAATGAATCAGGGCATTACGCATTATCCGCCGCAATTTGCGGCGAGATCTCGCCAAATTGGAAGCAATTTGGCGGACACTTAAATTCGGGCCCATAGCTCAGTTGGTTAGAGCACAGCCCTGATAAGACTGGGGTCAGTGGTTCGAATCCACTTGGGCCCATTTTTCCGGAATTAGAAATGTTTGTTTCTAGTTTCAGGTTTCAAATTTATTTGCAACCTGAAACCTGCAACTTGAAACAGCCGCTGTTTAACGAAGTGTCCGGGGGCGTAGCTCAGTTGGGAGAGCATCTGCTTTGCAAGCAGAGGGTCGGGCGTTCAACTCGCCTCGCCTCCACTGTACAATTAAAAATAAAGATAAATTTCGCGTTCTTTTATATAAGCTATCTTCAGTTTATATATAAACGACGTATAAGTTCTTTGACAACTACAAATAAAAGTAGAACTACAATAACCGAGCGAGAACTAATTATTATTGGTCAAGCTACAAAAGGTTTATGAAGGATGACTTGGTTAGGTGAGGCGATGAAGGACGGGGTAAGCACCGATATGTTTCGGGGAGTCGCAAACAGGCTTTGATCCGGAAGAATCCAAATGGGGCAACCCAGCACTAGTTATATAGTGTTATCCCTTTGATGAATACATAGTCTTAGGGAAGCGATACCAGGGGAATTGAAACATCTAAGTACCCTGAGGAAAAGAAATCACAGAGATTTCCCTAGTAGCGGCGAGCGAAGAGGAAAGAGCCTAAACCATTGTTTGTTTCGCAAGAAAGAAACAATGGGGTTGCGGGACCTCAATGTGAGATTGCAGCGAGATAGTGGAAGCATCTGGAAAGATGCGCCATAGAGAGTGAAAGCCTTGTACACAAAATCTCAAAGCACTCTAGAGGTATCCCAAGTACTACGGGACACGTGGAATTCTGTAGGAATCTGGGCCGACCACGGTCTAAGGCTAAAGACTACACCTAAACCGAAAGTGCACAAGTACCGTGAGGGAAAGTTGAAAAGAACGCTGGTGAAGCGAGTGAAATAGAACCTAAAATCATAAACCTACAAGCGGTGGAAGGGCTATGCTATTGGCGCAAGCTGATAGAATGCCTAACTGCGTACCTTTTGCATAATGGACCGACGAGTTACTGTGCGATGCAAGCTTAACCCTGCTGGTGAAGCCGGGGACGGCGTAGCGAAAGCGAGTCCTAATTGGGCGATTTAGTATCGTATAGTAGACCCGAAGCTGAGTGATCTACCCATGGCCAGAGTGAAGCCCCGAGAAATCGGGGTGGAGGCTCGAACCCGTCATTGTTGAAAAAATGTGGGATGAGTTGTGGGTTGGAGCGAAAGACTAAACAAACTCAGAAATTGCTGGTTCTCTCCGAAATATTTCTAGGGATAGCCTCGAGTGATTGAATAGTAGGGGTAGAGTTACTGAATGGGTTACAGAGCCTTACCGGGTTACTGAACCCAACCAAACTCCGAATACTACTATTTTTACCTCGGGAGTAAGACGTTGGGGGATAAGCTCCATCGTCAAAAGGGTAACAGCCCAGACCGCCAGCTAAGGTCCCTAAGAACAGGCTAAGTGGTAAAGGATGTGAATTCACTTTGACAACCAGGATGTTGGCTCAGAGGCAGCCATCATTTAAAGAGTGCGTAACAGCTCACTGGTCGAGTGTTTTTGCGCCAAAGATGATCGGGGCTTAAGCCTGTTACCGAAGCTGTGGATGTTCTGATTAAATTCAGGACGTGGTAGGAGAGCATCCTGTCTTGCGTTGAAGGTAAACCGTAAGGATTACTGGAGTAGACAGGAGAGATTATGTCGGTATAAGTAGCGAAAACGCCTGCGAGAAACAGGCGCACCGAAAGTCTAAGGTTTCCTGGGGAAGGTTAATCCACCCAGGGTTAGTCGATCCTAAACTGAGGCCGATGGGCGTAAGTGATGGATAATCCGTTAATATTCGGATACCAGCTAAGTAGCGTTAAAACTTTTTACAGGACGTGGTATGTTTGGTGCTGCGCAGTGTTGGATGTCTGCGTTCTTTCTTGAGTAATCAAGGGAGGGGACCTCAAACGCAAGTGCGAGGGAAGTGTTTCAAAACGTGCTGCCAAGAAAAGTGTAAAGAGGAGTTATTTAGCTGCTCGTACCGTAACCCGACACAGGTAGACCTCCAGAGAATGGTAAGGTGCTCGAGATAACCCGCGTTAAGGAACTCTGCAAATTAGCCTCGTAAGTTAGCGAGAAGAGGTGTCCTTTATCGTAAGGTAAAGGATCTCAGTAAAGTGGCCCGGATGACTGTTTAGCAAAAACACAGCACTCTGCAAACTCGAAAGAGGAAGTATAGGGTGTGATACCTGCCCGGTGCTGGAAGGTTAAGGGGATTTGTTAGTGAGTCGTAAGATTCGCGAAGCTCAGAACCGAAGCCCCAGTAAACGGCGGCCGTAACTATAACGGTCCTAAGGTAGCGAAATTCCTTGTGGGGTAAGTTCCCACGCGCACGAATGGTTTAACAATCTGGGCGCTGTCTCAACGAGGGACTCGGCGAAATTGTAGTGGCGGTGAAGATGCCGTCTACCCGCATCAAGACGAAAAGACCCCAGAACCTTTACTGCAACCTGCTATTGAGTTTTGGTCCAATATGTGTAGCATAGGTGGGAGGCTTTGAAGCTTAGGCGCTAGCTTAGGCAGAGCCACAATGTGAAATACCACCCTTATTGTATTAAGATTCTAACCTTTAGCCGTGAATCCGGCAAGGGAACAGTGACAGGTGGGCAGTTTGACTGGGGCGGTTCCCTTCTAAAAAGTAACGAAGGGGCCCAAAGGTTGGCTCAAGGCGGTCGGCAATCGCCTGTGGAGCGTAAGCGCATATGCCAGCTTAACTGCGAGTCTAACAGGACAAGCAGATACGAAAGTAGGGGCTAGTGATCCGGTGGTTGAACGTGGAATTGCCATCGCTCAACGGATAATAGGTACTCTGGGGATAACAGGCTTATCGGGCTCGAGAGTTCATATCGACAGCCCGGTTTGGCACCTCAAATTTGGGGTGTTCCGGCGGTAACGTTGGAAATGTATTGGCTAATAACGGTGGAACCCATAAGTAGGGTAATACCGTGGGAAGTCTTACAAAACAGCATGTTTGATAATAATGGGTCTTTTCGTGATGAATTATTGACATCTCTGATTATGCAATATCAATTATTATTGATTAAGAGTTGCAGATCATTTTTACTCTTAATGTTTTGTTCGACCCCGTAACGACTGATTTCACCTTTGAAGCACGGTGAATGAGATAGCTGTTAATGAAATATAGCTATCATACGCCAACTCCATTAATGCAATGATGGATGAAGATATAGTCTAATCCCATACGAAAGTGTGGATATGATTGCGATGTCGGCTCATCCTATCCTGGGGCTGTATAAGGTCCCAAGGGTCCGGCTGTTCGCCGGTTAAAAGGGTACGCGAGCTGGGTTCAGAACGTCGTGAGACAGTTCGGTCTCTATCTGGTGTGGGTGTGAGGATACTTGAAGGGGAGCTCTCTTCAGTACGAGAGGACCTAGAGAGACGGACCTCTGGTGTTCCAGTTGTCCTGCCAAGGGCAAAGGCTGGGTAGCTATGTCCGGAAAGGATAAGCGCTGAAAGCATCTAAGTGCAAAACCTACCCCAAAACTAAGTATCCCTGTGCTGTAAGGCACTGAAGATAGGTCGTAGACTACGACCTTGATAGGCGCAAAGTGTAAGATCCGTAAGGATTTCAGCTAATGCGTACTAATCAATCAATCGGCTTGGCCTTTAATTTTATCTTGCCGGATTGTAGTTTTACCTTTTATTTGTAGTTGTTAATATTTGAAAAATCCTGCGTCCTATACGCATATTTGAGTGATGGACTTAAGGATTAATTTTGAAGTTTTAAAATTTAGTGAAATTTGTTTTGGGAGTATTTATACTGGAGGGGACACACCCGTTCCCATCCCGAATACGGAAGTTAAGCCCTCCAAGGCCGATGGTAGTGTGCTCGTAAGGGCATGTGAGAGTAGGTAGACGCTCCCTTAAATTAAGAAAGCCCTATAGTTGTAAAACTATGGGGCTTTTTTTTGTGTACCTATATAGAGCACAAGTGCGCAAGAATATAAGTTTGATATTATCTTCTTGCGTTAATGATTATTCGGCGTTAGAATTATGGCATGTTTGTTTCTAATAATAATTAAAAAAATCTTATCATAACCTTAATTGCCAATGTCTGTTTTGATTCTTTTAATAGCGGGGATGCTTTTACTTCTTGCGGGTTATTTTATATACGGATTATTTTTAAGTAAAGTTTTTAGGTTGGATAAAAACAATAAAACCCCGGCGGTTAAATTCCGTGACGATGAGGACTTTGTCCCTACTAATAAGTTTTATCTTTTAGGCCAGCATCTTTCAGCTATCGCTGCTGCCGGCCCCATTGTCGGGCCGATTTTGGCGGGGATGTGGTTTGGTTGGCTTCCTACTATGTTTTGGATTGTGTTTGGCGCAATATTTATCGGAGGTGTCCATGATATGGTGTCTCTTGTTGCTTCAATCCGGCACCAGGGACGATCAATAGCCGAAATAATTCGGGAAAATATGAGTAAGAAGGCTTTTATATTGTTTTTGCTTTTTTTATGGTTTTCGCTTATTTATATAATTACCGCGTTTACCGATATAACTGCTAGTACCTTTGCGGATAAAATAGTGGGGGCGCAAGTAGCGTCGTCATCAATGATGTATTTAGTCTTGGCATTTTTAATGGGGATAATTTTAAAAAATATAAAAATTCCTTTATCTGTCAGTACTATTATTTTTTTGCCTTTTGTTTTCGTTTGTATTTATCTTGGGAAGTATTTTCCTTTAAAAATCACTCCTTTTTTCGGATTGAGTGTGCATGGGACATGGAATCTTATTCTTTTGTTTTATTGTTTTTTTGCCGCGGTAATTCCGGTATGGTTGCTTTTACAGCCCAGGGGGTACTTGGGAGGTTTTTTCCTTGTGGCTACGGCAGGGGCAAGCTTTATCGGTATCATTATCGGCAGCTTTACGCAGCATTTTTTTGTTCAATATCCTGCGTTTACCGGGTGGCTTAATCCGCAGGGATTTCCGTTGTTTCCTCTTTTGTTTACTACAGTTGCTTGCGGGGCATGTTCAGGTTTTCATACTTTGGTTTCATCAGGGACAACATCGAAACAAATTTCTCAGGAAACTGACGCCAAACTTGTCGGTTTTGGCGGCATGCTGATAGAAAGTTTCGTAGCTTTATTCGCTTTAGCGACTTTGCTTATTTTGAGCCCTCAGAACGTCCAGAGATTAAAGGATCCCAACCAGATTTTTGCTCAAGGGGTGTCTGTCTTTCTAAATTGTTTAGGAATAAATAAAGAATTTGCTTTTAATTTCGCGTTGCTTGCTTTTGCTACCTTTGTATATGATACTCTTGATGTGGCTACCCGATTAGGGCGGTATATCTTTCAAGAACTTATTGGTTGGCGGGGAGGTTTGAGTTCGTATCTGGCAACTTTGGTGACATTAGTATTTCCGGCATTTTTTCTTATACGTGAAGTTACGGATTCTCAAGGCAATGTTATCCCGGCCTGGAAGACTTTTTGGACGGTATTCGGTGCCAGCAATCAGTTATTGGCGGCAATGGTTCTTTTGGGTTTAAGTGTCTGGATGTTCCGTAAGCGGATGCGTTTTCTACTGGTTTTAGTGCCCGCGGCCTTTATGATTGTTGTAGCGGTAACCGCGCTTTATTACATTCTAAGGCCTTGGCTATCCGCAATACTTTTTCAAGGTAAGATACTTGCCGACCCTATGGCAATTACAGGTGTCGTGCTTTTGGTTTTGGCAATTTTATTAATAGTTGAGGCCGCGCGGGTTTTTGCCAAAGGTAGGCAAAAAATTTAGGATAAAGGGGGATTTTATCCTATTTTAGTATATTCTGGTGTTAATCATTATTTGATGTTATAATATTTTTTTGTTGATTGTTTTCAAACAGTTTTTGATCTGATAAGTAGGTGATAAAGTGAGAAAATGCCCGTATTGCGCGGAAGAAATACAAGATGAAGCGATAAAGTGCAAACATTGCGCTTCGATGCTGGCCACGGCGCCGCGGGAAAAATGGTATTTCAAGGTCTCAACTATGGTGATCGCCGTTTTATGTATAGGCCCTTTTGCGTTGCCGTTGATTTGGTTTAATCCTCGGGTTAATAAGGGCAAAAAGATATTGGTAAGCGGTCTTATTCTTTTTGTCAGTTTTTTTCTGGGAATTTTGATGTATAATTTAATAAAAAATATAACCAGTTATTATCAAACAAATTTTCAATAATATACCTATTGAATATTGTCAGCCAAGGGAATATATATGAATAAAAGATGCCTATTATGTTGTGTATTGATTTATTCAGTATTAATTGTCCCGGTTAGAGCGGGAGCGAAAGAAATAAAAAAAGTTTTTGAACTTATTCAGGCAAAGGGTGTTGTAAATAGGGAAGAAGTGGATGGGCTAACCCTTAGAGTAGTTTCTTTTTGGAGCGATAAGGCGTCTTTGGTTGCAGAAGACGGCAGTTTTACTACTATAATTTCCAATCAACGTCCGCAGAAACTTTCTTTGATTGATAATAACAAAAAGATCCGCGCGCTTGCGATAGCTTTTCCTCAGCAGGCAGATAAAATTATTTTTGACGCTAAGTCTACCGCAATAGCTGTTTTATTCCACGATTCCAATTCTTTTGGGCAATCTTTAGAAGTAGAGCATCTATGCGGCCTTTTTGAAAAAAAACAGTCTTTCCAGGATTTAGTCTTATTTTTTAAAGAGAATCTTAAACTAAAGGGTTTGGAAAATTTGATTAAAGATAAGGAATACGCGGATATCTTCGGCAGGTGCAATAGCGAAATATTCGGGAATGATCCTGAAACGATAAAGGGTTATTTGCGGGTTGCCCAGCAGGAGTTGCAAGATATATTGCCATAATAACTTGTGTAAAATAACGTTGTAAAAAACTGGTTTTGATAGTAAACTAGACCTATGAAGGGAAAATACGATTTTGGCGCGGCTAAAACTTTTCAGAAGATTTTGTTTATAGCAGCAGGATAATTGGAGCCTGGTAAGAATGTCTAAGCGGCAAAACTATATTAATCGTCAATATAAGATTTTGTTTGTGTCTGTTTTAGTTTTATGCGGATGTTCAACTATTCGGCTTTCGGAAAAATCTGATAAATCTAAAGCTAAAGATGCGGTTATGCAGGAGCCTAAGATTATAGATGATGTTGTAAGTTTTATAGATCTAAAAGAAATTGATTTGGATAATGATGGTGAAAAAGAAATAGTGGCAATTTATAATGCAGGGGTAAATTTGCGCGGAGTCAAAGTAATTAAGGTTAACAATTCTGCGGGCAGAAAAGTGATTTGTTCTAAAGTGTTTAATACTAATGACCTGAGGGTTAAAGTAAGGAAAGGGGTATTTACACTTGTTGTAAAAGATCGTAATTCTATGGGATGCGGGATAAATAGATTTTACGTTTGGGAAGGGGAAGGTTTTCATCTGATTATGTAAAAAAATTGAGAGAATTAAAGGGTAAAGAAAACCGCAGAAGTTATACAGAAAGATCTTAGCGTTAGGCTGTGTAAAATACTTGTAGAATTATTCGTATATAACAAAAAACCCGGCTTTTACCGGGTTTTTTTGTAGGTGATAGGCCTAAAAGCCTTCGCTATCCGACCAACCTCCTGTTGATTGAGATTTATTCTAACAACGAAAGTATGGCATATTTTTATTAAAAAATCAAGCTGGATGTGAAAAATATTTTCCTATTATAATTCAAAAAAACATTATGTTAAAAATCGGGAATCTAAGATTAAAATCGAAGTTAATCCTTGCCCCTATGGCCGGAATAAGCGATTTACCGTTTAGGATGCTTAATCGTAAATTCGGCTGTGAATTGGCTTTTGTAGAGATGATTAATTGCCGGTCGATCAGTTATAAAAGTAAAAAAACCAAGCAAATGTTATCGTCACTGCCTGATGATTTACCTTTAGGGGTGCAATTATTGGGATGTGAAATTAAATTTATTCATAAGGCATTGGAGAATATAAAAAAATACAGGTTTGATATTCTTGATTTTAATGCCGCTTGCCCCGCTAAGAAAGTTGTGCGCAGGGGAGAAGGGGCCGGTTTGCTTAAAGATCCCGGAAAATTAGGGCAGATTCTTGGAGGAATAGTCAAAGAAATAGATGTTCCTGTCACTGTAAAAATACGTACTGGTTGGGATAAGAATTCTGTTAATGCCAGAGATGTTGCTAAAGCTGCCGAAGATGCCGGTGTCGACGCTGTTTTTATACATGGAAGGACTAAAATGCAGGGGTACAGCGGGGTAGTAGATTATGAGGCGATTAAAGCAGTAAAAAAAGCTTTAAGTATCCCGGTAATTGCCAGCGGGGATATATTTTCTCCGGATTTAGCAAAACAAATGTTAGATAGGACCGGCTGTGACGGATTAATAATTGCCAGAGGATCTTTAGGCAATCCATGGTTATTTAAAGAGATAACTGAATTTTTGAAAAATGGCAGGATAATAGATAGTCCGACTTATAAAGAGAAGGTGGGTGTTTCTATCGAACATTTGAATAACTGCGTGGATTTTTACGGTGAAAAAAACGGTGTTGTTATATTCCGTAAATTTTTTAATTGGTATACAAAAAGGTTCAGAGATATAAGGCCTCTTCGGGAAGAATCTAACCGGGTTAAGACCAGAGACGGGATGGTTAATATAATGCAGAAAGCTTATAGTTGCCAGAAATAAATTTTAATCCCATTTAGGAAATCTACGGGTTTCACCCCGGGGATGAACGGGGATTTCTTTACAGCGGGAGGGCTCCCCCCGGGCTAAAGTCCGGGGGGAGCCACCGGTATTTTTTATGGATAAGCAATTGAATACATCTGTTAGATATTTAAAAGGAGTAGGGCCCCAAAAAGCAAAGATCTTTAGTGAAGCAGGCATTAATACAATTGAAGATTTATTGTGTTATTTCCCGCGGCGTTATGAAGACCGTACGAAATTTGTTTCTATCTCTGAGGTTAAAGAAGGGCAAATTCAGACAATTAAAGCGGAGGTTTTAGCTAACGGGCAGAGGCAGTCCTGGAAGAAACAGGGATTTAATATTTTTGAATTGATAGTGGGCGATAGGACGGGGAGAATATTCTGTGTTTGGTTTAACCAGCCGTATCTTAAAAAATATTTAAAAGTCGGTTCAACTCTTATCTTGTATGGGAAGGTAGAAAGGTATGGTTCCCGTTTACAGCTGGTTGCGCCTGAATTTGAGGTTATTGAGAAAGATAGTGAATCTGCCGCAGGGATGGTGGAATCGCTTAATATGGGCAGGATTGTTTCGGTTTATTCTCTGCCTGCAGGTATAACTCAGCGTGCTTTTCGGCGTTTACTAAAAGGCATATTAGATGAGTTTTTGCCTAAGCTTAATGATTTCTTGCCGTTTGATATAAGGTCTAAAAATAATTTTATAAATTTAGCTAAAAGTATTTTAGAAGTTCATTTCCCTTCCAGTTTCGAATGGCAAAAAAAGGCTTATGAACGGCTTTCTTTTGAGGAATTTTTTTTGTTTCAGATATTGCTTGTTTTACGTAAAGTAAGCAGGAAAAATAAGAGTGGCATAGCTTATAAAGTGGATGAAAGCGCGGTAAATAGTTTTATCGGCACGCTGCCTTTTAAATTGACCAAATCGCAAGAGCTGGTTATTCAGGAAATAATTTGCGATATGGCAAAGCCTGAACCTATGCAGCGGCTTCTTCAGGGTGATGTGGGGTCTGGAAAAACTATCGTAGCTATTGTCGCCAGCTTTATAGCTGCTCAAGAAAAATATCAAGCTGCTTTTATGGTGCCTACGGAAGTTTTGGCAAAGCAGCATTATGAAAGTATCGGGTATCGGGTATCGGGTATTGGGTATCGGGGAAAAGAGATAAAAATTGGGTTACTTACAAGTAATTTAAGTAAAAAAGACAAAGAAGAGATGTATTCTATGATACAGGCCGGCAAGATTGACTTAATTATAGGCACGCACGCGTTATTAAGTGAGAAAGTAACATTTAAGAACCTGGGGTTTGTAGTTATCGATGAACAGCATAAGTTTGGTGTCGGACAAAGGGCTTTGTTGCCTGGGAAAGGCGTCAATCCGGATGTTTTAATTATGACTGCTACACCTATCCCGCGGACTTTGGCGATTACCATTTATGGTGATTTGGATATTTCGGTTATAAATGAGCTTCCCGAAGGGCGGATTCCTGTTAAAACTTTACATTTTAGCAGGAAAGAAGAGGGTAAAGGTTATGAAATAGCGAAACAGCAATTAAAGTTAGGCCATCAGGCTTATATTGTTTATCCTGTTATTGATGAATCGTATGCTTTGGATATTGCCGGAGCTAAAAAAATGTATGAAGCTTTTAAGGTTAACGAATTCAGGGATTTTAGAGTCGGGTTGATTCATGGGCGATTAAATCAAAGCGAGCAGGAACAAACAATGCTGAAGTTTAAATCCAAAGAGTTAGATGTTTTGGTCTCTACTGTAATTTTAGAAGTGGGTATTGATGTGCCTGATGCAACTTGTATGATTATTGAACATGCCGAACGTTTTGGTTTAAGCCAGTTGCATCAATTACGCGGGCGTGTAGGAAGAGGCCCGTACGCGTCTTTTTGTGTTTTAATTTCTGATGCCCAGACAGAAGATTCGCAAGCGCGGATAGGGGCGATGATTAAATATAATGATGGTTTTAAAATAGCGGAGGAAGACCTTAAAATAAGGGGGCCGGGAGAGTTTTTTGGCAGGCGCCAGCATGGGCTTACTGAATTAAAGATTGCCAATCCCTTGACTCAAATGCAGTTGTTAAAGAAAGCAAGGGAAGAAGCAATTAATCTAGTGGGCAAAGACCCTAAGTTATCTATGCGGCAGAACAGCTTATTAAAAGACAAACTGTTACAGCGGTTCCCTGAGTATGAGGATCTGATGATAGTAGGGTAAAATTTGACAGATTGAAGTCACAATGTCACCAAGTCACAAGAAAAATAAAATATTAACAATATTTGCATTATTTAGTTACTTTGATTACTGGAAACTTACAATTTACTGGTGACGTGGTGACTTGGTGTCCCGGTGACCCTATGATTTTCTTATAAATATGCGCATCCTTTCTGGTAAATACAAAGGTAAATTTATAGAAATGCCTAAGGGGATAAGGCCTACTCAGGATAAGGTGAGAAAAGCATTGTTTGATATCTTGGGTGATATTGAAGGGTTGTTTTTCTTAGATTTATTTGCGGGTTCAGCAAGTGTGGGGTTTGAAGCTGCTTCCAGGGGGGTTGCTGAATTGGTTTTGGTTGAAGATAATCGTATTTGTCAGGCGGTAATAACTAAAAACATTGAATTGCTCGATGTTAAAATGTGTAGTTTGTTTCCTCAAGATGTATTCAAAGCCATCGAAATGTTGCATAAGAAGAAGAAAAAATTTGATATTGTTTTTTTAGATCCTCCTTATTTTAAGGATATGGTAGAACGGCCGCGATTAGTAACAAAGGAGATCGCAGGCGAATCTTTGGCAAAAAAAACCTTGCAAATGCTGGAGGCTTATGATATAGTAGCGCCCAATGCTTTTATAGTTGTTGAGCATTTCAAGAAAGATGTTTTGCCGGATAACATGGCTATTTTAAGCATGTTTAAGCAGGCAAAATATGGTGATACGTTATTGTCTTTTTATAATAGAAAAGGGTAGTTTTGTAATACGTTCTTAATAGTAATTATTTGAAAGTAGAATGAATCAGAAAGCGATATATCCGGGCACATTTGATCCCATTACTTATGGGCATATTGATCTTATAAAACGCGCGCAATTGATATTTCCGGAACTTATTGTGGCAGTGGCGGATAACCCTTATAAGAAACCTATCTTTAGAGTAAACGAGCGGGTTGATTTTATGAAAAAAGCCACTAAAGGGTTAAAAGGTGTTACTGTTGATAGTTTCGATGGTTTAGTAATTGATTACGCGCATAAACATAAAGCCAAGGTTTTGATCAGAGGCTTACGCATGATCTCTGATTTTGAATATGAATTCCAGATGGCTTTGACTAATCGTAAACTGGCTTCTGATATCGAGACAATTTTTCTTATGCCGCAGGAATCTTATAGCTATCTTTCTTCAAAATTATTAAAAGAAGCGGCTGTTTTAGGCGCTGATTTATCATTTTTTGTGCCAAAATTTATAGAAATCGCTTTAAAGAAACGGTTGCTCGAGGTGTACTGAAGAGTTTAAACGTAGTGCCGTATAAATATTGAGGCTTTTGAGAGAGTGAAAATAAATGTTAATCATATCCCTTTTAACGGCTTAGAAGTAAAAGAAGAAATTGACGCTAGGGAATTGGAACTGGAAACAGAGGATATAAAATTCCGCGATCCTGTTAAGGTTAAAGCAAACATAAGCAAAATTACTAATGCCGTTGCTGTAAATTTGGATATAAGCGCTGTATATTACACTGATTGCAGCCGTTGCCTTAAGGAAGTCAGTATTGGTTTTAATAAAGCATTAAAATTGAATTTTCAAATTAGCGGCGCAAACCAGATAATAGACCTTAATAACGATATTAGAGAAGAAATAATTCTGGAATATCCGATGCAGCCTTTGTGCAAAACTGATTGTTTAGGCCTTTGCTTTACGTGCGGGAAGGATCTTAATGAAACGGCCTGTGAATGTGATTTTAAAAAGAAGTGAAGCAGTGGAATTATAGGGAGTTTTTTAAAAAGAGAAAGAAGGAGCTTCGGATTTTAGTTTGGAGGCTCCACTGAAAGGAGATAAAAGTGGCATTACCTAAAAGGCGACATTCTGTAACGCGCGGCCGAAAAAGGCGCACGCACTGGAAGATATCAAAAGTAAATCTTACCCCTTGTCCTCAGTGTAAACAACCTAAGTTATCACATAGAGTTTGTAAGGTCTGCGGCTATTATGATAAACGTCAGGTTGTTGAGATAAAAGCCAAAGAGAAGAAAAAGAAAGGTGCTTAATTAGTGAGTAGTTGATCGGGCTTTAGTGAGCGCTGACAGATAAATCTTTTTTAATCATTTAACCATTTAATCCAATGAAAATAGTCGTTGATGCTATGGGGGGTGATCATGCCCCGGAAGTCGTAATTGAAGGGGCTATTTCGGCTGTTAAAGAATACGGG
>JGI1358J11329_10002371_pt1 | contig 14561 bp, 17 predicted proteins | sample Subgroupgradi54m_FD_11329 | JGI IMG/M metagenome (IMG submission 11329)
TGCGCAGGGCCGTATCCACGATCTGCTTGACCGAAGAATCAATGATCTTGGCGTCATACGCCCTCACCCGTATCCGGAGTCGCGGCAGAACTATTTCAGCTGTTTTCTTTACGGCCATAATGGAAAGGAGCGCCTCACGTTAACTCGCCTACTTTGCAATCTTGGTTACCACACCCGCGCCTACGGTTTTCCCGCCCTCGCGGATTGCAAATCTCTGCTTCTCTTCCAATGCCACGGGCACAATCAATTTTACATTGAACGTAATCGTGTCTCCGGGCATCACCATCTCCACACCTGTCGGCAGGGTCACCTCGCCGGTCACGTCTGTCGTGCGGATATAAAACTGCGGCTTGTATCCGGCAAAAAACGGAGTATGGCGGCCGCCTTCCTCTTTGGTAAGGATATACACTTCCGATTCAAATTCAGTGTGCGGCGTGACAGAACCCGGCTTTGCGATGACCTGCCCGCGCTCCACATCCTCTTTTTTGAGGCCGCGCAAAAGTACACCCGCATTGTCGCCGGCAATACCCTCATCCAGAGATTTATTGAACATCTCAATGCCGGTAACAATGGTTTTTTGCGTGTCGCGAATCCCGATGATCTCTATCTCGTCATTCACTTTCACTTTTCCGCGCTCCACGCGGCCTGTTACCACGGTCCCGCGGCCTTCAATGGAAAACACGTCCTCCACCGGCATCAGAAACGGCCGGTCTATGTCGCGCACCGGATCCGGAACAAAAGAATCCAGGGCATCCGTAAGCTCATAGATTTTTTTGGCCCACTCGTCGTCCGCCGAAGTCGCGTTGAGTGCTTTCAACGCGGAGCCGCGGATGATCGGCGTGGTGTCACCCGGGAAATCGTATTTTTTCAGGAGCTCGCGCACTTCGGCCTCCACCAGATCCACGAGTTCCGGATCATCCACCATGTCCACTTTGTTCAAAAATACGACGACCGCCGGCACGCCTACTTGCCGGGCGAGCAGGATGTGCTCCCGGGTTTGCGGCATAGGGCCGTCTGCGGCAGACACGACCAAAATCGCGCCATCCATCTGGGCCGCACCCGTAATCATGTTTTTGATGTAGTCCGCGTGCCCGGGCGCATCAATGTGCGCGTAGTGGCGCTTTTCGGTTTCGTACTCCGAGTGATGCAGAGCAATCGTGATCCCGCGCGCTTTTTCCTCGGGCGCATTGTCAATATCCGCCACCGATTCCACGCGCGAAACAAGACCTTTGAGTGAAAGCGCCTTGGTGATTGCCGCAGTCAGAGTAGTTTTACCGTGGTCTACATGGCCGATGGTTCCTACGTTGACATGCGGCTTATTGCGTTCAAATTTCGCTGCCATATTTTTAGAGAAAAATATGGAGATCGGAGGCGAACAAATTTAGGAAAAAATATGAGCACCCCGCTCCAATTTTGCCGATTAATTATATGTTTTTATGCTAAACCTTATATTACTCAAATACCAAAAAGAAGTCAATGCCCCCGGAACGCCCTTAGAAACCGTCCAAAAAGTCCCTCTCCGGCTACAACTGCGGGATTTCGGCTGCAACTGCGTCCGTCCTCCTCGCCGTATATTCGCATATACGGCTTCTTCGTCCGTCCTTGTCTCGCACGAAATCCCGCAGTTTCGCTACGAAGAAGACTTTTTGGACGGCTTCTTACAAAGGCAGGTCTTCCAGGCGGATTTCTTCGGGCCGGAGGAATGCGTCTGAAATCGCCACTGCCGATGGCCCGATAAATTCCGTCTCGCGAAATCCCGCCTGCTCCACGTGTATGGGCTGAACCCGCTCTATCCTATGTTCGGGAATATGCGGGACGTTTTGCGTATCAGGCATCTCGGATTCCTCCCGCGAAACCAATTTCTCGTACTCGGCAAACGACATCATCACCATCTCCGGCTCGTCGTGCTCCACGAGGATTACCTTATCCCCGTTTTGCCTGATTATTTTTTTGATCCGTGACAAATCCATAACAGACATTTTTATGACAACTTCAAAAGCATACCAAACCCCCGCATATCCTTCAATCTTGACAAAGCGATAGATATAAAGTATGATGGAGGAAAAGATCTTTGCCCACTCCACGTCCTCAATCCACCCTCTCCGAAAGAAGGATCCTATGAACGAGAAATTCTCTGTGGCATTCGTCGGCCGGATCAAAAACGGTGCGATCTACGAATTCTTAAAACAGAAGGGTTGGTCGCAAGCGGAGTTTGCGAGGCGGCTCGGCGTGCGTATGACAGATGTAAGCAATTGGATGTTGCTCAAAAAAGTCCCCCATAAAGAGGAGACGCTCAAGAAAATAGAGCATCTGATGGGCCGTCTCCGGGAAGATATATTCCCGGAACTCCTGCAGACAAAGGAATGGCAGGAGTTTATAGAGCAAGCGCCTCGAGAATACGCGGTCATCCGTGAAATCTCGGTGAAGGCGTTGATGGCCCGGCAGAACCCTCTCGCCCTCCCGTCCGTGGAAGATGAATACCTTGAGGAGGAGGAAGCCGCGGAATCACTGCGTGCCCTCCAAGACGCACTGGACATCCTCACGCCCAAAGAGCGCATGATAATTGAGATGCACACCGGACTCGGAGATACGGAGCAGTTGACTCTCGTCCAAATCGGCGATGCGCTTGGTATCAGTGCGGAAAGAACCCGACAGATAGAGCGTTCTGCATTCCGGAAGTTACGCTGGAATCTTAACAAAAAATAAAAAAATGAGGGGAGCAAGACAACAGAACCTCCGGCACAGCGAAACGCCACGCGTTTCGCGCCGGGGGATTTTTATTTCCGCATCAACCACGCAATCATCCTCTCCCTCTGGGGAAAAACGGACAGCGCGGTCGAGCGGGTATCGCCGAAAAAACCATTGGGAGGTCGGCAAGCATGGTTCCCGCCATCAGGCGGGATTGCCGACCGGACACTGAGTACGGCTGCCCGCTGGGGCAGCCGTGCGTGTTTTTGAGGCGATACCCCGAGGGAACCGCGCTGTCTATTTCTTACCTTCAATAATCAGCTGCTCAACGTTTTTGGGCACCTCCTCGTAGTGATCAAACTCCATGGTGAATGACGCGCGGCCCTGGGTGAGGGAACGCAGAGTCGTCACATACCCGAACATTTCCGAGAGCGGCACCTTGGCATCAATCACTTTTATTCCCATGCCCCGCTCCCCGATCTCCTCTATCCGCGCGCGCTTGGAATTGAGATCGCCGTTTACTTCACCAAGAAAATTCTCCGGCACCACCACCTCAATTTTCATAATCGGCTCCAAAAGCACCAGACCTCCACGCTTGGCCCCCTCCTGAAACGCCATGGATCCGGCGATCTTGAATGCGGCTTCGGACGAATCCACTTCATGGTACGATCCGTCGTACAAAGCCACATTCATATCCACCACCGGAAATCCGGCGAGCACTCCTTTCTCCATTGCCTCTTTGATTCCTTTCTCCACGGCCGGAATAAATTCCTGCGGAATCACGCCTCCTTTTATCTCGTCCAGAAATTCAAAGCCCTTGCCGCGCTCCACCGGCTCCACGCGCAGACGCACATGGCCGTATTGCCCGCGGCCTCCTGACTGACGGATATATTTTCCCTCGGCCTCGGCTGTTTTTTTGATCGTCTCTTTATATGCCACCTGCGGCCTGCCCACATTGGCTTCCACTTTGAACTCGCGCTTCATCCGATCCACGATGATCTCCAGATGCAATTCACCCATGCCCGAGATAATGGTCTCTCCGGTTTCCGGATCGCCTTTGAGCCGGAATGTCGGGTCTTCTTCGCCCAGACGCCGGAGCGCCAGACCCATTTTTTCCTGATCCGCTTTGGTCTTGGGCTCAATTTTCAAAGACACCACGGGCTCGGGAAATACGATTTTTTCTAAAACTATTCGGTGCTCCGGGTCGCAGAGCGTATCGCCGGTATGCGTATTCTTCAGCCCCACGATGGCACCGATGTTGCCGGCACCAACTTCTTTCATTTCTTCCCGAGTGTTTGCGTGCATACGCAGGATCCGACCCACACGCTCGGTGTCGTTCTTTGCCGAATTCAACACGTATGATCCGGCTTTGAGAACCCCCGAGTACACGCGAAAAAACGTGAGCTGTCCCACATACGGGTCTGACTGCAGTTTAAATGCCAGTGCGGCAAACGGCGCATCATCCCGCGCCTCACGCGACTCTTCAGCACCGTTTTCCGGATGCACGCCTTTGACCGGAGGCAAGTCCACCGGTGAGGGCAAGTATGCCACGACACCGTCCAACACGAGTTGCACGCCTTTGTTTTTCAGAGACGAGCCGCAAAATACCGGCACTAGTTTTCCTTCCAACGTCGCGCGCCGGAGAGCTGAGCGCAATTCAGACGCGGAAATCTCTTTTCCTTCCAGATATTTTTCCGTGAGTGCCTCGTCGGTCTCGGCAATTTTTTCTACCATGTCGTGATGCCATTTGTCCGCGTCTGCTTTCAGCGCGTCCGGAATCGGACCGAATTCCAGGTTCTGCCCGAGATCACCGAGAAAATGCACGACTTGCATCCTGATCAAATCAATCACGCCCTCATGTTCCTGTTCCAAGCCAATGGGGATCACCACCGGCACTGCGTGCGGAGTAAGGCGTTCATAAATGGAAGAAAGTGAATGCTCAAATGACGCTCCGGTGCGATCCAGCTTGTTGATGAAGCAAAGCCGCGGCACGTGAAAACGATCCGCCTGCCTCCACACGGTTTCCGACTGGGGCTCCACGCCAGCCACTCCGTCAAACACTACGACAGCGCCGTCCAGCACCCGGAGCGATCTCTGCACCTCCACGGTAAAATCAATATGCCCGGGAGTGTCTATAATATTGAAGCGGTACTCGTTTTCTTTTGAATCCGCCAGATGCGTGGGTCGCCAGAACGCAGTGGTCGCCGCGGATGTAATCGTAATCCCGCGCTCCCGCTCCTGCTCCATCCAGTCCATCACGGTCGTGCCTTCATGCACCTCGCCGATTTTGTGCGACACGCCGGTATAAAAAAGCACCCGCTCCGTGGTAGTGGTTTTCCCCGCATCAATGTGCGCGATAATCCCGATATTGCGGATTCGTTCTAACGGGTATTCGGAGGACATAAGAATTATTTCTTCGCCGTAATCTCAAACACTTTTTTATATTTCTCAAACGTAACTTTATAGTTATCAAAAAATCCGCGCTGGCCAAGGAGTCCGTCGTACGTGGGCAAAGGGAGCACGCCGCATTGTACTGCGAATTCATGCTTATCGTTCATCACGCGAATATGAACAAGGTGCACATACCCTTTTATTTCTCCGCCAATTCCGCCATACACGCGCGACTCACCCCGTTCTATTTCAATGCCCAACGCAAGAGCGATTTCAGTGGTAATGAGAATATCCGATGCGCCGGAGTCAATCAAACAAAAAATCGGAACCTCCCTGCTGTTGCGCGGATTCCGAAATACCACGGGGACCCGTGGCACCATCTCAAAACCATGCTCGGTGTAACGCGTATCGTAACGGAATTTCATCAAGGTGCAAGGGATATGGGCGGCGGTACGCGATGAAAAACATAGTTCTTTATTTCTTTCCGTTCCACTTCTTTTTGGACTTTCTGAAGCGTATCCCCTGCGGCGACCACGCTTTTGCCAACGAGCGCAACCCACTGATTGGCGTATTTTTTCAATTTTCTCGCGTATGCTTTATCTTGTTCCATAACGATAGGGTATCAAATGAAAATCTCTTTCGCAAGCATCCCTGTGCGCGATAATCCCGATATTCCGAATTCGTTCCAGAAGGTATTCGGACATAAAATCTAGAAATCGGTGGGGATGATTGTCGCCGATCGCGACCGGGGTAGATGCGGATGAATTGTAAATCTTATTTTTCCGACACTCTGATTTTCCGAACTTCCTTTCGCACCTGCCACATAGACATTTAACTTGCCGTCAATCTTTTCCGCCTTGGAAACAGCTACCTCAAATTCTATTCCTCCATTAAAAACTCTTGTGTCAGCGGCCTTTTCTAAATCTTTTAATGTTTTTTCAACAAATTCAAAGAGTTCAATCGATTCCATAAATGTTTACCACGAAAAATGAGCAAACGCTTTGTTGGCTTCGGCCATGCGGTGGGTATCCAGCTTTTTCTTGATGGCTGATCCTTCGTTTTTGGTGGCAAGGATCAGTTCCTCGGCAAGCTTCTCGTGCATGGGCTTGCCTTTTTTGCCCCGTGCCGCCAAGAGAATCCAGCGGAATGCAAGAGCGAGTTTCCGGTCTCCGCGCACTTCGCGCGGCACCTGGTACGTAGCACCTCCGATGCGGCGCGATTTGATCTCCAGCATCGGCCCCACGTTTTTGATCGCGGTATCAAACACATTCATCGGGTCCTGCTTATGCGTTTTTTCAATCACGTCAAACGTGCGGTACACCACGCCACGGGCCGTAGATTTCTTGCCATTTTTCATCACGTAATTGATAAACTTGGCAACTTGAGCATTGCCGTATTTGGAATCCGGTTCTATTTCGCGGCTAAATTTTCGTTTGCGTCTCATGAAATCAATGCGTTATTTTGCTTTCGGCCTCTTTGCGCCGTACTTAGATCGCTGCTGCTTTCTGCCTTCCACGCCGCCGGTATCCAGAAGGCCCCGGACAATGTGATAGCGCACTCCCGGCAAGTCCTTTACCCGGCCTCCGCGGATAATCACCACCGAGTGCTCCTGCAGATTGTGCCCTTCGCCCGGGATATATGCCGTGACTTCCATGCCGTTAGTCAGGCGCACGCGCGCGACTTTGCGCAATGCCGAGTTCGGTTTTTTGGGCGTCATAGTCGTTACCTTGATGCACACGCCCCGTTTGAACGAGGACGGATAATACACGGGCTTGTTTTTGAGCGCATTAAATCCGCGCGCGAGTGCCGGCGCTTTGGATTTGTATTTGCGGGATTTCCGCCCGTGCTTGAGCAGCTGATGAATCGTAGGCATATCTATAACAACAGAATAAAGGTTCCTCGCGGCTTGCCCCGAGGAATTGATTCGGAATTGGCTTCACTCCTATGCACGTCAAGCGACGCGCAGTATTGAACCTTTGTTGCCGTCGCTCGCCCGGAAAAGAAAGCATTGCTTTCTTTTCGCTCACTCGCTAGGCAATAGAAACAGGATAACAAATCCTCTACTAAGAGTCAATAAGTCCGGGTGGCGCGCCGGAGTCAGAGCGATGCGCCCGTGATGAAGCGGAAAAGCGCGAACACGACAGGCGAGATAATGCCGGAGAAAAAAAAGATGAAAAGGAGCAAAAAGAAAAATCCGTACTGTTCCAGCATATGCTGAACTCCGCGCCACCGGTACGGGAGAAATGCAAACAAAAGTTTTGATCCGTCCAAAGGCGGGATAGGGACGAGATTGAAGATCGCAAGCACGAGATTGAGAAGTGCTATGGCTGCGGCGATACTCGCAAAATTTGCGGCGAATTGGGCCGCGGGGTCGGCTCCTGCCACGGGAATAAAACGCACCATGAGGCCGAATATTATGGCCAGTGAGATATTGGCCGCAGGCCCCGCAGCGCCCACAATTGCCGGACCCCACTTTTTGTTACGCAGATTATAGGGATTATACGGCACGGGTTTGGCCCATCCGAACACAAATCCGCCCAGCATATAGGAGAGCACCGGCAGGAGAATGGATCCGAACGGATCAATATGCTTTATGGGATTAAGCGTGAGCCGACCCTCGTGCTCGGCCGTGTGATCACCGAGCATCAATGCCGCATATCCGTGAGAAACCTCGTGGATCACGACGGAAAAAATAAGAATGGCTATCTGAAATATGAATTGAGTTGCATTTTCCATTGCCTCATGCTACGTTATATGAACTATGAAAGTGTGCGCCATCTGCGAAAAGGGCTCTGTCATGGCCGGAACCCATTCATTCCTGCGGAGTCATTATAACCCGACGGGTCGTGTGCGCAAATACCCCAACCTGCAGTGGGCGAAATTGGTATCGGGCGTACGCGCCAAAGTGTGCGTGCGATGCATGAAAAAACTGCACGCGGCATGAGGATAATCGCATCCGATCATCGCGAGACCGCAGGCGCAAAAAATATTTTTTGCGCCCTGTTCAAAAGACAACCCCTTGAGAAAGAGGGATTTTTTTCTTTCCTTTCTTCGGAATCCAAACGCCTCCTGCGCGCATATGCGCGCGAGGATTTCCGCGGGGATGAGGGCGAAGTAAAATCGTTTCGCCTGCCAGGAAAAGCTCCCATGCGTGCACCACGCGCTACGCGCGTGGTGCTCTTTGGCATGGGCGAACGCGCAAAATGGCACGAGAGAAAAACGCCTCTGATCGGCAGGCGCATGGTGCGCTATGCCAAGAGCGAAAGAATAAATGAATTCGCAGCGCCGCTTTTCGTACATTCCGGTGCCGGCATCCGCACGAGCGCGCGGACATGGGCGGAAAACGCCGTCATGGCGCATTTTGAATTCAATATATATAAAGAAAAACCAAAGAACGGCTGGCCGGAAATAAAAACATAATCCTGGGCCGAGAAAAAATACTTCAAAGAAATAGAGGCGGGCATACGCGAGGGTATGATCATCGGCGAGGAAGTAAATCATACACGCTTCCTTGCCAACACACCGGGAAGCGACATGACGCCCGCACTTCTTGCTCATGCGGCACAAAGGGCCGCAAAAAACGCAGGGTTCAAAGTACGCGTGCTGGATGAACTCGCGATCAAGCGCCTTGGCATGGGCGGAGTACTGGGAGTCAGCCGCGGCTCGGATGAGAAACCCAAATTCATCATCTTGGAATACATGAAAGGCCCGAAAGCACAGAATCCGCTGGTCCTTGCAGGCAAAGGCGTGACATTTGATACCGGTGGCATCAATTTAAAACCCGAGCAATACATGTACGAGATGCACATGGATATGTCCGGCGGAGCTGCGGTTATCCACGGCATTGCCGCAGTCGCGCGACTGCGTATCCCCATCAATATAGTGGGACTCATTCCCGCAGTGGAAAACATGCCGTCCGGATCATCCTACCGCCCGGGCGATCTCTTGAAATCACTTTCGGGAAAAACCATTGAAGTGCTCAACACCGATGCCGAAGGCCGCGTGATTCTTGCGGACGCTCTCGCCTACGCTCTCCGATACAAGCCCGGACTCATCGCGGACTTTGCCACGCTGACCGGTGCGGCGCATGTAGCACTCGGCAATTACTGCTCCGCCATATTTACCAACCGCGACCAACTGCAAGAAAAACTTATCGCGGTCGGGACCGCATCCGGCGACTATGTCTGGCCTCTGCCCTTGTGGGACGAGTATCTCGCGGACATTAAAGGCATATTCGGCGACCTCACCAACATGGGCAAGCACGACCGCTACGGCGGCGCCATACACGGGGCGAAATTCCTGGAGCAATTCGTGGATAAAACTCCGTGGGCTCATATTGATATTGCCCCGCGCATGACCACGTCAGAAGGTGAATATCTTTCCAAAGGTGCGGCGGGTGCGGGCGTGCGCTACATCGTGGAGCTTGCGCGCCTGTACTCTGATATTTTGAAATAAAAATTCCGGATATAAAATCCGGACATTATCCCATCTCTACTGAATTATCACAGCAAACTTCAAGGACGTATTATCATTGACGGCACCGTCTCATAGTGGCTGTGAATCTCTCTGATTCTTTCCGGTGATTCTTTGATCGCCCTCCATTCAGCTTCATACCAGTCGCGTTCTAATATCAAATACCATCCCAATTGTGAAAATAACCAGATCTCTGCCAATCCCATGATAATAATAGAACTCACAGGATTCCATTGCCGCATCTGACCCGTAACTACAGCCGCGATAAAGAACACTGATATGATTACCGCATTAGCCACATATATTATTGTGACATCGGGAAGAAATGCGCCTGCCGGACCCTGCCGATTGAAACGATGCCATATCCGGCGTGCCTCCGGCTCGTACGATTCCCAGAATATCGCAAGGAACCCGCCGAGTCTGTAGACCTGATTGGCGTTCACCACATACGCAGTAGCGGAAACCAACAGGACAGAAAACAGGAAAAATGTAAAAAGCCCAAGCGATATATTCCGCGCGGCTTCATGAATCGTGTACCAGCCGATACCGGCAACGACAAATCCCGTTGTCCAGTAGAGCAGCTGGCGCGCATGGGCAAATAATGTAATACTCTCATTCCGAAGTGTTGTGTACTCGTCACTCTCGGTAAAAACTCTTATCCTTTCCATCTGCTCATCCTTTCATATCGCAATAAGTATATTAAGATTGGCGAAACAATGCTTGTTGCATTGTTTCGCCGCACGCAATGCCGCGGTCTCACCTCCTCAACTTATAGAGCCGCGAAAAAAGAACGACATGCATGCCCCGCCGCCAGTTGGTACCAAGACACTCACATCTGGATTGAAGATCGCAGTTGCCACGAACCATAGGACAAAAAAAACTCCCATGACGCACGCAAAAGTTGAAGCATACCGGTAGTGCCACGGCGGAACCTCCGGCGCCGGCCGATACGGTTTTACCGTATCGCGTTCAGCCCACTCTTTTTTCTTCATCCTTGAATCTCCCTGTCTCAAAGACCAAAACACCATATTGATGTCTCAAACAATTGGACATAGTATAACAAAAAGGTTGCTAAAAGTCAAAATTGCGCATCGAGTGATGTCCCTATTATTTTGGGCTAAGAATTGCTGTGATCTGAAATTATGATCCCCGTATTTCTCACGCGCGTCAAAACGCACGACAGCATAGTGCTGGACGGCATCGTAGTAGAGCCCAGAAAAAAATCCGATGCAGCACTCATATGGATCCACGGCCTTGCGTCACGTTTCTCATCGGGTCAGGACTTAATAAAAGAGCTTTCAAGCGCATGCCGCACTCGCGGCATTGCCTACTTCAAATTCAACACCCGCGGGCATGATGTCGTCAACCGCGACTTGCCAAAGAAAAAAGCACTGCAAGGCGCTGCCTTTGAGAAATTTGAAGAATGCGTCCCGGATATCCGCGCCATGATCAGTTTCGCGCGCAAGCGCGGATACAAAAAAATAGTCCTCGCAGGCCATTCCACCGGCGCAAACAAAGTCGCGTATTATCTGCACAAAACCAAAGACCCGGCTGTAAAAGCGCTCATGCTTCTGGGGCCGGTAAATGACATATCCGCAGGCCGGAAAAAATTCGGCGCCGCAGGACTTAGGGCCGGAGTAGCACTCGCAAAAAAACTCGGGCGCAAAAATCCCAATGCCCTCATGCCGGAGAAATACGGCATTATATCCGCACGAAGATTCGTGAGTATGTATGAATCCGGGCACGCCGAAGATACGTTTCCCTATCTTGACCCGCGTGCGCAGTGGAAAGGATTGAAAGGCATTCGCGTGCCGATTGCCGTCATTTTCGGAGAGCGTGACGAATACCTTGACCGTCCGGCGCACAAACTCATTGATACGCTCCGCATTCACGCGCCATTGGCAAAATCCTTCTCCGGCGTTATCATCAGAAACGCAGACCACGGATTCAAAAGCAAAGAAAAAGAACTCACGGATGCGATCATCCGCTTTATCAAACGGGGCGTCGTATAATGGTAGTACGCAAGGCTGGGGGTCTTGTAGCGGGAGTCCGATTCTCCCCGCCCCGACGAATATAATCGCTCATAGACCAAACAAATTGATGCTTTCTACTAAAAAATTCGTCTTTGCTACAAAGAATATAAGAGATTCGGGCAAAATCTCAGTTGAAAAAGGCGACGTTGGTATTATTGAAGCTGAGTCAAAAGAATCTACCTCCATCTTTTTTATAAGAACTTGGAAAAAGGCTGCAGTAAACAAAGGCGATTTCCAAATTTTTGACATCAAAAAGACTGGAGACGCTTTCTCAAAAAAGATTTGTAATATCTGTCATAAACTCGTAAGTACAACGGAATTTGCAAAAAATCAGAATGCGAAAAATAATAGGTCTGTAAGGAGACCATCGTGTAAAGAATGCAGAAAACAACTTGAGGGAACCAATATAAATAGAGCAGAAAAGATCAAATGGGCAAGAAGTAAACCCGTAAATGAGCCATTTGAATGCCCTATCTGCTCAAAAAGGACTAGTGCTGGCATCACGAGTAAAGTAGTCCTTGAACACGACCATCGTTCGGGAAAAGTCAGAGGCTGGGTATGCGATAGCTACAATACAGGGATAGGCAGATTCAAAGATGATAAAAACCTCCTGAAAAAGGCTGTTCAATTTATTGAAGCGAGTGGCTGAACGTTTTTCAATCTCTTTTCTGTTAACTCAACGTACTCTTTAGATATATCACAACCGACATAAGACCGGCTGTTTTTTTTCGCCATTTTACACGTAGTCCCCGAACCGCACATCGGATCAAAAACGACATCACCTCGGTTCGTCCATGAAAGAATATGGTCTTCAGCCAATTTTTCTGGAAACACTGCTGGGTGCTCAAAAGCAATTTTGTCGCTGGTCGTTCCGTGAAGTCCCACGGCATATTCCCAAATATTTGTCATTGTTTTTTCAGGTTTAAGCTCACCCATGATTTTTTTATTTATTCCATCTGGCCCCTTGTTGAAGGGCAACATTTCTCGCCCTTGTCTTGCTGTCTTAACTTTTAGTGGATTAAACTTTTTGGGCGAGCCCTTACTGAAAACAAACATGAATTCAAAACAATTCGTATATCCATTTGTCCTCATAAAAGGAGTATTTTTTTTCTTATAAATCATGACGTCATGAGCGTTGAAGCCAAGCTCCTGAAAAAACAGAGCTTGCCTAAAACTGGTGAGGCTTTTATCGCCTTTTTTAATTTTATCTCCAACAACCCAAACCACAACCCCTCCCTTCTTTATGACTCTAAATAATCCTCTAGCGATGCCTTCAAAATCAAAGTTGTAGCCCTTATAATCTCTTAATTCATCATAAGGCGGCGAGGTCACGACGAGATCTATTGAATTGGATGGAAATGTTTTCATCACCTCCACCGCATCTCCGCAAAGAATTTTGTTCAATGGCAATTCATTGTCGGGGGTTATTGTTTTTTCTATAAAAACTCTTGGTATAGACGGAATACGGTCGACTACGCCAGTCGCCGTATAGATCGTGAAAGTCGGTGCGTCGGCGACCATACCCCAAGGAACATGGTTGTCTTTATTATTGCCATAAATCTGAATTGATCGCGGCTTGTTATACTCTTTTTTCAGATAGCCGAGATCTCCAAGATTTTTGACGTGAAAATGCGCCGTGGAGACGGATGCGAGGCGGAATCGCTTTTTTATCTCTTCCAGAGAGGGCGCGTAGGATTTTTTTGACTGATATGTCGTGATAAAATCCAACACTGCTTTTTGTTTTTTCGTAATCATACTCTTAATAATAGAAAGAAAGTAGAAAGCCAGCAATAGTGAGTTATCCACAGGAGCAGTGCGTGTCTCACATTAAAAGCACCGCCCGCGGGCGGTGCTTTTAATGTCTTTGTTTCCTTAAAACATAATATCCTCTTCGGCGCGTTTGTAGTCGTGGATTTCGTGGGGAGAAAACCAATGCTTGATCTCGTGCGCTGCTTCATCCGCGTCTCCGGATGCATGCACCACGTTGCGGATCGCGCGCTTGGCTTCATTGGCCAGCACCGGCGAGTCCACGGAAAAGTCCCCGCGAATCGTTCCCATCTCGGCAAATGCAGGCAAAGTTTTGCCTATGATCTTTCGCACCATATCCACCGCATGAATCCCGGATACGATCATCGCAACCATGGGGCCGGAGACAAGAAAATCCGTATTCCATTTATAAATCATTTTCCCGATTTTTAAGGCGTCTTTGGTCCCCAACTCTTTCATAGGATCTTTGCCGTACTTGGCGTATGAATCAAGTGTCTTGCCGCCCATGCCGCGCAGCCACTCATCAGTTCCCGGATAGTGCCCGCGCGCGATCGCTTCACTCGCAGTAATCATCTTGAGCGCAATCACTTTCAGTCCCCTCTGCTCAATGCGCTTGATACACTCGCCGACCAAACCGCGCTTAACCCCGTCGGGTTTTACCAAGATCACGGTACGCTCTTCTTTCAAACCAAGTTGTTTTTTCATATTGAAAATAAGCATAACAGAAAAATGAAATAGTTCAAGAGCACGATAAAGCGGAAGTTATTTCTCCGTATGCGTGAGTCGGCTCCGCATGCGCCAGAAGATAACCACGTAAAGAACCAGCAGTGGCGCAATTACCCATGAGCCGATTGCAACCGACGCCAAAGGCACATGCGCGAAAAAAGAAATAATCCGTAGCTGGTACTCCAAAAGAATCCACGCAATAAATCCCAAAAGTATAGCTGCCGGACGCAATAAAAATCCTGCTACACCAGCAGCAAAACCGGCTGCCATAGCATACGGGACTGTGACAAGCACAAGGATGTTGGTTACGGGACTGATCAGTGACACGCGTCCAAAAAGAGAAATCAAAAGCGGTAAGACCATGAGCTGCGCTGACATGGTTTCCACAAATGTTTGACGTATGCGCGCTGGGACACGAGCACTATGCCGATACTTTCCGATCCACGCATCCAGCTGGGGTGCCACATACACGAGCCCGATGGT
>JGI1358J11329_10002373_pt1 | contig 14557 bp, 19 predicted proteins | sample Subgroupgradi54m_FD_11329 | JGI IMG/M metagenome (IMG submission 11329)
GCCACTCCTCCTGCTTATCAATCACAAAATACTTCGCCGCCAAATCAATATCTCCTTTCTTGAGTGCATCAATAAAAAGCTGGATGGTTTCTTCGGGCGTATTTCCGCCATAAGTATCTTTTGCGTATTGATCTTGAATCTCTTTTAGTTTTTGAATAGCCGCCTGTTCCTGCCTATACTCCGGACTAAAAAAATGCAGTGCATAAAGCGCTCCTAGTCCCAAAAGAACCATTCCCAATGCTCCTAATAAAAATTTAATCACGCGTTTTGTCATATATTTTTTATTTTTAAGCAAAGCATACTATATCATTTATGGCAATGAAAAAAATCCAATGATCAGCAAAAATCTAATCTTGTAATATCCTCACTCGTTAAACCATATTTCATAAGCATTTTTTCATTTTTTAAAAATACAGCTCTTTCCTGATGATCGTTATCTGGATGATAATTAATCACTGCATCGCCGTAACTGCTTAAAAGTATCTCCCAGTCCTCTTTTTCAATATCCTTAATTTTTATCAAAAGCTCCCACTCTTTGATAAATTCTATCAACCTTTCAACTGCTTCGTTGATTGTGATAGAAAGCACTAATTTATCAGGGTTTAATTTGATTGCTTGTAAGATTTGTTTAGTAGTCATAAATTTGAGTTATTAATACTTTCTTTAACTCCTTGTCTGTTAATTCTATTTCACTTTGTTCAACAAAATAGAAAATCTGTTCATCAACTCCGCAAGCTTCTTCTGATATATATGAACCGTTTTCGTCTAGAAGTTTAACATTTAATGCACTAGTTGAAATTAATACATTACCAAATTCGAGTAATTCAATTTCTCTTGTTTCATAATTCGTATTTTGAAATGTAATCATGGTTTAGAGATTGCTTCGTCATAGCACGCTCCTCGCAATGACAATGCAAGAGAATTACTTAAAGTTTATCATATTTCGTATTCTTGCCTTTTGCTTTGTGGACGGGGTATTTCTTTTTGTTTTTTTCAAGTTTCTTGTCTGCGGCTTTGATGATATCAATACCGAGATAACTGCTCAAAAGAAGCACCCAGTTGAAGACGTCGGCGAGTTCTTCGCCGATGTCGTCTTTATGCGTCTTGATGTATTCGTCAAGCTCGGCGCCGTTCTTCCACTGAAAATGTTCCAGCACTTCGACGGCTTCGAGCGTGAGGGAAAGCGCCACGTCTTTGGGATTATGGAATTGCTCCCAATCCCGCTCGTCGCGGAATTCAATAAGATTTTTGGTAAGGCGTTTGATGTCGTTCATGATAGATAGTGATTAAATGTAAGCCCTCGACACCCTCGGGCAATACGGTTAAACTTTTCCGTTCCCCTCCTATCCTAGGGGAGGAACCGGAAATTCTTGAACATACAAATCTTTTTTCTTCAGCGGTATCAGGGCGAGGACGGTTGCGTGGGTGTAGTAGTGTTTGCGGTGAATAGCGTTGTCGGTCAAAAGTCCGACTGCGCCGTTGTCTTGTTTTGAATTTGTTTTTCCGAACACGACATCATCGGCTTCGCCCAGTTCCTTTCCTTGTCGGACAAGCTCGGCAACGCGGGGAGGGAGAAAAAATGTTCCTGTTCTCGCTCTTCCCGTACTTCCGTCTTTTGACTTTACTACAATCCACGCAAACGCTTCCATTTCGTTCTGTACTTCCTCAATCCCGCCCTCAATCCCAATCCAAAAGTCCGCTGACTGATTTGCCGCATACGCATTCTCCACTCTCTGCCTTGCTCCCTGCAATGTTTCCGCATTGCTCATCGGCTGATCGCTCACGCCGGAAACCGCGGACACGCCTTCAACCTCAAACGCTTCTTCCGGAAACATGATGGTAAATCCCTCCAGCGCCGCGCCGATTTTCACCGGATTTTTCGATGCAACGATTATTTTTTTCATAATTGCAAAAAATCATTTTTATCCTTAATCACTTTATCAATTTAATGTGTTGAAATCAATGAGACTGTCATAAAACTCTATTCACTCTCCACTTGTCATTCCCAGCCCCCGATCAGGTCGAGGGTAAACTCCTGCGGGAATCCAGACCCATCAAAGTTAGGGGAACCTGGATTCCCACTTTCGTGGGAATGACAGAAAAGGGAATATTATACTCAATTCTATAATTCCTAATTCTGAAATGATTCCTACAAAAAAGACAGAAAACCAAACAGACTGCTTTTTGATGACTTCCTGAACTGGCGGAGTTGGCGGAGGAGCATTTTATGTTTGCCTGCCTCCTCTCCGTACGACCTCCCCTGAATGATCTTGCGATCAATGCGGTTGTTTAAGTCAATAAGCTCTTTTTGAATGACGCGCGCCAATTGATGTTTGCTCATGGTTTTGGATTTAATTGGTTACTTTGAATTACGAAACTGCATCTTTCTGTACCCTCTCGGGTATGCACTGCTGTTGTCATTCCCGACCAGATCGCGAGAACCGAGATGCTCATTTTTTCGAAGAGAACCTGGATTCCCGCTTGCGCCAGGGAATGACACCGTGGGGGTAATTTCATATTCAAAATCTTTTAATATTTCCGAATCACCGCTTTGACTATTGCCGCTATTCGCAGGTCTTGTTTGGGATAGATGGATTTATATTTTTTGTTCGCCGGCTCAAGATAAGGCTTAGTTCCTTTTTTACGGTAATATTTCATAGTCCAGTCCCCGTCTACTTGCGCAATCACGATATCTCCCTCGCGTGCACTTTCTCTCCGCTCTGCGAGAACAAGATCACCTTCGGCAATATGCGCTTCGATCATTGAATCCCCTTTTACTTTCAAAAGAAACGAATCTTGGGGATTTCTCACAAGAAACTCATCAAGATTAATCGTATCAGTGAGCACATCGCCTGCAGGAGCCGGCAATCCGGCTTCCACCACTCCAAGCAGAGCAATGCCGTTATTTATATTGCGCGGTATCAGTCTTCCTTTCGCATCCTTATCCACCACTCCTTCTTCCACCAGTTTATTGATACATTTGAAAACCGCATTTTTTGATTTGAATCCTGTAAGCTCCATGATCTCCTGATACCCGGGCATACGTTTGTGTTTGCGATAAAACTTAATAATTTTTTCTCCATGCATACTATAAAATTATTTATAATTCCTAGCGAGGAGCAAAATAAAAGCCTACTTTCATTTTGTCCGAGTGACGGAATTTTAAACTCGTTTATAATTTTTTATTCGTATATAACCAGAATAGGTAAACCATAGTTCACTGTCAACTGTGGATAACTTCACACCTGTTCCTTCATGACATAATGCAGAAAAAATTGCTTTATCTATGAGCCAAAAAACTGTTGTTAGCTTTTGATGGGCATAGGTGTGGATAACTTTATATCCATATAATCATCACCTAACCTTTGTATGTTTTGCAAAAATAAAAAGGTCAGACGGAATATATCCATCTGACCTTTACATAACTGCCCGCTCTTATCTTTTTTTTAATTTTTCTTCAACCAATGCGATAGCAAAGCTGTAGCGGATATTCAAGGGGTCAAGAAGCTTTGCCTGCCTCAAAAGCGGATTTGCTTTCTCGTACTCATTGCGCATCAGCAGACTCAACCCTACAAGATATGCGTATTGTGCGGCATCTTGCAATAGCCCCTCATTCCATTCCCTCTGCGCCTGCTTGATAATAAACTCGGGCGGTTTTATCTTATGCATCAGCTCATAATACTCACTGAACCTTTCCCGGTTGAACTTGAGAGTATCGGCAAGGATATCATCACGTGCTTTGATAAAGTCCTTCTCTGTCTCAGTGTAACCATCCGCCAATTTTATTTGCGCATAAGATAGTGACGAGATCACCATAATCGCTGCGACCGTAAACAAAAGAAAAAACCGCTTCATTGAGACATCTCCTTCATGTGGCAGGGATTACTCTCTACATACTTATGATTTAATTATTACATTAAATATATAAATTGTCAACTATACATAATTGACAACATAACATAATTCGTCTATGATATAAAATCAGTAAACACAGGAATACACTAAACAAAGGAGAGTTTCTCATGGGCCATCAGGGCATTAATCAAATCGACGAGCTGGTCGCCCCGACGAGTGCTACCCAAACAAGCAAATGGACACTCCTTGGATACGACACATTCGAGGGAGGTCACGATGCTTTTTATCCGCTCCCGGGTGAATACGTCACCGAGTGCCAAGCTGTGGAAGCTGCCCTCAAGCGGCTCGCCGAACTCGAATATTCCCAGCCAACCTATATGTCGGGCGGGCAAGGCGCCGATGGCGTTCAGGACCATGTCTATATCGTGAGCCCCGCCGAACAACGCAGGAGAATTCTTCCGCCAAGACGCACGAGGTAAATGACTTTTCTAAACGTTTTCCTGCCTATTCAACGCCGCTGATATTTCAGCGGCTTTTTTATAACATTAACACCACTAAGACCATTGACTATGGTGGTGTTAAAAACAATCTTATATAAATCTCCTAAAAAAATCTGCGCATAAACCCAAAAAAATGCGGTAATGCGGCGCATGCTCGTTCAGATCAGAAACGACTTAAAAATTCTTTGAGTATGAAGGGATGAGAATATTCCTTGTGCTGTCTTTGAATTTACACTCCAACGCATGCAATCCGCCGGAGTCTCTTGTTAAACCAGCACATATAAAATAATCTTTAGCGGATTTGCTTCCTCCAAAATTAGCCGAATAATTCTGTTCATAGCCAATAATTTTACATTCGCCCGAGGTACACTCCGTAAAGAAATAAAGATTTGAGCCTGTATCGACTCCCATATAATGCAAGGTTAGTGCAGCTGTCGCGCCAGTTTTAAAATTTGACCAAAAACAATCTTCAATTTTCTGGGCATCCGCGGTATATGACGGCATATCTGCTCCGTGTGTTGCAACATTCCCACAATTTATTATGACAGCTAACGGAGTTGATGTAGAAGTTGGTGACGGCATCGGAGTTGTGCGAGGAGTTTGACTCGGTGCTGGTAGCATACCTTGCCGGATCGAAACAAAATAAATTCCCGCACCGACAAGGAGGACAAAAATTATTATGAGTATTATATTAATAAAACCTTTTTGATTCATAAATTTAGCAGTCAACATACTTTATTTCCTGACTGGCGGTGGTAATGTCCCGATGTTCGAACCGATAAGACGGCTTAACATAAGGAGCGCTGATAAGATTGTACGAAATTTAAGACGAATATACCAAGAAAAGCCGGACTTATTCGATGTTCCTACTTTCGCTCAGAAGGTTTACTGATTTCGTTCAAAATCCGCTCCACCTGCTTATTAGTAACTTTTGAGCCTGAAAGACGGAGTGATGAGCCAGTAGAGGCAACAAGTGTAGTGTGCCTAAGCTCTGCTAGACGTTCTGGCGAGATACCAATATAATTTTTTGTGTTTTTAAGCTTTGTCATAACTATTGAGTATAGGAAGATTAAAACATGATCAGTTTATTAATTGTATCTTCTTTATCCCTTCAGTATGACTAGGATAGCCGTCAAAAGTCAGGTCAATATAGTATTCAATTTCTCCCATTGTACCTTTTGAGTATGCAGGGATTGTAAATTCGTATTTTTCGTATTGAGCCATATCTGATATTGCAGCTTTATAATTAGCGGGCAAATCAACCAGGGTTGGTTGAACAGACTTATAACTATTTTCTCCTGCCAATTTGTAGTAAAGGGAGATATTTGTATATCTTTCAGAAATTGACTTAGTGTGTTTTCCCCAAGTATTCAAAATTAAACCAATTGTGACAGGTTCCCCAGTTTTAGCAGTATCAGGAACAATATGTTCGCTTTCACCTCCACCTGCTAATCCTCCCGCCCACGATCTGAACAAATAAAAACCTCCTGTCAATAACCCAATTATTACGATACAAATTATTACCTTTTTCATATCAGTTCGAATCCCTTTAGGGTTCACTTATTTTACCACTTTTCGATTTTAAAATGTAGCGCAAAATAAGGACATCTTGCTATTCATTTTCCAAAACTACTGGCGGTGGCGATGTCCCGATATTAGAACCGATTAGGGCGCTACATTACACTCGGGTTGATAAAATCGTACGCGATTTAAGGCGAATTTACCAAGACAAACCTGCCTTGTTCGACATTCCTACTTTCGCCCGAAAACAATATTAGCTATCTGCTCTACTTTTTTATCAGACAATTTTGATCCCTCAAGACGCGTAGACGCACCAGCAGAAGCTATAAGAGTGGCACGATGAAGTTCCGCCAGACGCACTAGTGAAATACCAGGATGCTTTTTGATGGGTTTAGGTTTTTTCATAGATTTATAATTTCACAACCTGGTCGCTATAGGAATTCTCTAGAAGATCTGATTTTTGAGTGCCGAAAAGCTCAAGATAGTGATTACATTGCTCAAGAAGTTTTTCTTTACTGATATTACCCGTAGTATCGATCGCTTCTATTTCCATAAAAGTACCTAAACTCTGGACATTGTCGAGATGAAATTTCACATTATCGATGAAGTATATTTCGCGTTGCTTATCTACAACCGCTGAGACACCTAATGATTTTGTAAGGATTTCTTTCAAGTTGGAACTTGGTTCTGTTTTATACAGAATTACGTTTGACTGTTTCGGACCTTCCTTGTCTTCACGTTCGTAAAAAATCAGATAATTTTCAATGGTTCCTTCTCGAAGTTTCAATCGGCCATTAGAAACTTTGAAATATGTATCGATCTGATGGTCAGTGCCTTTAAAATCCGCATTATGGGATTTCAAAATTTCTCTGACCTTTTCTTGGTCAGTACATTTCGCTTTGATTTCTACGTTTATGTGTCCCATAGTTCGAATCCCTTTAGGGTTCAATCATTTTATCACTTTTGGGTTTTGAAATGTAGGGCAAAATAAGGGAATTTTATCGCTCTATTTCCAAAACTACTGGCGGTGATGATGTCCCGATGTTCGAACCGAAAACGGCTTTTAGACGGCTCACTTTCTGGACTCTTGATCCAATTATAAAGAATTTGAGGCATATATACAAAGAGCATCCAGAATGGCTTGAGGTACCTAAGCCAAAATCAAATAAAGGTAAAAATGTGGTGGATTATTCGGTCTAAGCCAGTGGTCATGACTTTTACATAAAATCGATTCCACTATTATGCTGATTTCGGCTTTGAGAGCGTTCTGTGCGCTTGTCCCATCTTATTTTCTCTGCAAGAACCGCGACATCTGCTTTTTCTATCGCTGACGCAAGGAACTCTGGGAGTTTATCTAAACTCACTACATCAATAAGAAAATACTCGTTGACCCCGTTGCGGTCTTTGTCGGTATAGGTGTAGTTGACCTCCAATGCAAACGGCTCGGTTATTGGTTGTGACTCTCCGTTGCCGTTCATTGGGGTGGAGTGAAAATTATCAAATGAATTGACCACTATGAGGGGGTATGACACTCGTCTCAATACTCGGTCTACATAACCATTTTTAGTTGGTGCAATTTTGAGGTCTCCGCCATTGCGGTAATAAATCATCGCATTGAGCACCTGATTGATGGCTTTGTTTACTACTTCGTTATCTTCGCTTTTGTTGGAGTTGGAAGCCCAGAGTTTAGCGACATGCACATTGGCATAGTAATGATGTTTTGTAATCTCTGTGTTTCTACGAGGATCATCCATGCCTGTATCTCGCATTATGCGTTGGGTGGCTCGCTCCATATCCTTCGCCTCAAACCAAAAGACAGTATCGCCAGTGATATATTTGCACTCAATAAAAAGACGGACATTGAGCGTGCCTAGCCAATCATTCATAAACTCGTTTACATCAAACTTCTTTTCGGCGATGATGTCTATTTCGCGGGGCTTGTCGGTAAAGTTGTCGTTGTAGTGCGGGCTTACCAGTACGCCCCACTCCAACTCACGTAGTTTATTGACTACACGAGAGTGGAAGGAGTTGCCGCTCCGTTCAATGATTTCCTGTGCTGGTGATTTCTTTTTTGCTACCATATTATTTCGGCACGTTAACTATCTCTCTATCGCTTTTACCAAGATTACACTCTTCACAGAGCGTTTGAAGATTTTCTGCTGTATTTGTCCCGCCTTTTGAAAATGGGATGATATGGTCAATATGGAGTTTTGTTCCGACGTCTGTTGCAGGACTCTTGCCACAATATATGCAACGGAAATTATCTCGACTTAGGACTTTAATTCTCACACTCAAAGGAACGGTTCTTGTTTTCTCCAAAATCCTTACCTCTCCTTTTTCGTTCTTTTTGTTAACCTCAATATGATCTGCTTGTGGCTTTCTCGTTTCCTCGTGGGTTTCTATTACCTCTGGTATTGTCCCACCGGATTTATACTCTATGAATTTCAAGCAAGCATCAGTCCAACTACCAAAACGACGATAGATTGAGTCGTAGCTAATCTTTGGGTTTGAAGCAGTCCACTCATCTCTGGAGGGGCGATGACCTAATTGCACCCAAATTCTTTCCATTTCATTAAATAATTCTTGGACTGAATACGAACTCCTCCTTGTAGTAATTTTAAAATCGATGCCTTGCTTCTTGAGATGTTCAGCTAAAAATTGTAGTGCATTTTCCCAAGAGCCAAATTCTCTATATACCTTGTAAGCGCTGATATCGGCGATTTTGTCGAAATCGTCTTGTTTAAAATCTATATAGTCGAAATGCTTTGCAGCTTTTTCAAGTTCTGCAATTACTTTTTCTCTTGAGATTTTGCTTATTTGGCTTCGCCCAAATTCAAATTTAAAATCGCTCATAAAGTTTATTATATCTCGGTTCGAACTTGGACATCTGGCGGGGACGATGCCCGGAACTTTGAACCGAAAGGACGGTTCAAATTCGAGAATCTTGATAAAAGTATACAGAAACTAAGGGCTATCTACAAAGTTCACCCTGAATGGTTTGAGGTACCGAAGCCAAAGTCAAACAAAGGTAAGAATGAGGTTGATTACTCCATGTAACCTAAAATAGATTAACCTATGAAAAGGTATGATATTTCGTAAAAAGCTTGACAGGAATATAGTACCTATGATAACCTATGAAATATGAAGAAAATATCAAACGAAAAGGCACTGCTCTCAATTAGCGAGGTATCGAGTATTTTTGGTATTCACCAAGACACGCTTCGCAATTGGGAGAAAAAGGGGCTTATCACCCCACTTCGTGTTGGCCCTCGCGGCGATCGAAAATATCGTCCCGAAGATATTGAGCGAATTGCGAATGATAAAAGTATCATGAAAAGTTTCGATGCCCCACTTACAGACGACGCAGGGAAAATGAATCTCACCCAACTCAAGCAATTCCTTTGGAGGAGCGCAGACATCCTCCGTGGGAAAATTGATAGCTCTGATTACAAGAAATATATTTTCGGACTTCTTTTCTATAAGCGCATCAGTGACTCATGGGATGAGGAATATAAAAAAGTTCTCGAAGAATACCACGACGAAGAAGTTGCTCGCTCAGATCACAATCACCGTTTTCAAGTCCCAAAGGACTGCCGATGGGAAGTAATCCAAAATCAAGCCGAAGGAATCGGACACAAACTCAACGAGATTTTTGATAAGCTCACCAACGCAAACAGCCCGAAACTCGACAAGATTTTTGACGACCTAGACTTTGCAAACAAAGACAAATTTCCAAACGAAACCATCCAACGCCTCATCAATCACTTCTCACAGCACAATTTTGGCGACAACTATATCAGCTCTGACCTTCTCGGAGACGCGTACGAATACCTTATCGAGCAATTCGCGGCGGATGCAGGGAAAAAAGGTGGAGAATTCTACACCCCTCGTGAAGTTGAGCGCGTGATCATAAATATTCTCAAGCCCCACGAGAAAGATCATATATACGACATGGCCGTTGGCTCGGGCGGTTTCCTCTTGGAGGCGTATCACCATCTTAAAAACGAAGCCGGAGAAAAGAAAGCTCGTTCGCTCTATCTCTATGGGCAAGAAATCAATATTGGTACTTATGCGATCGCGAAAATAAATATGTTCCTCCACGGACTTGATAGTGCTGATATTCAACGCGGAGATACACTCGCCGATCCAAAATTCCTAAATCCGGACGGCTCACTTAAAACATTTGATATCTGCGTGGCAAATCCTCCCTACTCAATCAGTGAATGGGAATACGAGATATTCAAGCACGACAAATACGGACGAGTAGCGGGATATGAAATGCCTCCAGCGAAAAAAGCTGACTACGCCTTCGTACTTCATATGGTGAAGTCAATGAATGAAAACGGACGCGCCGGCATCGTGCTTCCGCACGGCGTCCTATTCCGAGGCGGTGCAGAGGGACGCATCCGTGAGGAGCTCATCAAGAACGACCTTATAGAAGCCATAATTGCTCTCCCTGCAAAACTTTTCTATGGCACAGGTATTCCGGCGGCGATTGTGATATTCAACAAAAACAAGCCGGAGAACCACAAGAAGAAAATCCTTATTGTTGACGCCGAACAGGATTACGAAGAAGGTAAAAATCAAAACCGCCTGCGCAAGAAGGACATTGAGAAAATGGTGTCTGCGTTTGAGGGTTACCGGGATATTGAAAAATATGCCCGCGTGATTGATGTTAAGGAGCTAGAAGAAAATGAGTTCAATCTCAATGTGCGTCGGTATGTAGAGAATGGCGAGGATGAGGAAGTTGTTGATGTAAAAACAGTATGGAGCGAAGTGAAAGAAATTGAAAAAGATCGCGAAGCGATTGACAAAAAGGTCGAGGGATATCTTAAGGAATTAAAATACTAAATTTATGGCAAAAAGAGTTTTTTACAGCTTTCATTTCGATAATGATGTCATGAGAGTGCAACAAATTAGAAACATTGGATCCATCGAAGATAATAAACCTGTTTCAGCGAACGAATGGGAGACTGTCAGGCGTGGGAGTGATGCCGCAATTGAAAAGTGGATAGAGGAAAATATGAAATACAGAGATTGTGTTGTTGTGTTGGTTGGTAAAGATACTGCCGACAGGAAGTGGGTTAAGCACGAAATCAAAAAGGCGTGGAATGACAATAGGGGGCTTGTAGGAATTTATATTCACAATTTAAGGTGTCCGAGGACTGGCATTTGCACTCAAGGCAAGAATCCCTTCGACCAATTTAATGTAAATGGCACCCCATTATCCTCAATTGTACGTTGTTACAACCCGAATTCTTGGGATGCATATGGAGATATAAAGATTAATCTTGAAAATTGGGTCGATGAGGCAATAAGGATCAGAAAAAATTACTAAATATGGAAAAGAAACTAAAACATCTTGAGCTTATACAAGGAATTATATCTAGAATGGCTGGCAACTTGTTCTATCTGCGTGGCTGGGTGGTTACTCTTCTTGCGGGGATTCTTGTATTGCTTGCAAAAGTTGGTGACGGTAAATTGCCAATAATATTTTTAACAATTCTGGTTATAGTTTTTTGGATCTACGATGGTTACTTCCTTGGCCTTGAGCGAATGTATCGAGATTTGTATGAAAAGGTCAGAAAGATGAAAGAAGAGGACATTGATTTCTCTATGGATATCACTGAATTTAAAAAATATAAAAAGAATTCAATTATTTATTGTATTTTTTCACCCACACTTAGATATTTTTATGGTCTTCTTTTGGTCGCCACACTTTATGTAATTTTTTTCATAAAATAATATGGCGTTAAGTAAAATACAACAGAATATTCCGATCGGATGGAAAGTCCTACCGATTGGAAAACATATTAAACTTCAAGGAGGTAATGCTTTTAGTGCGTCAAATTATGTAAGTGATGGCATTCCACTTGTGCGTATTGGTAATGTCGGCAAGGGAGATTTTGTAGCTAGTGATTTTGTATATATATCTGAGGATGAACACGCTAGCAATGAATCAGTACATCTAAGAGAAAACGATATTTTAATGGGTATGACGGGCGAGCTTGGTAAGGTTGCTAGAATCGGAAAACAATATCTTCCAGCAATTTTGAATCAGCGCGTTGGGCGTGTCGTTTTTAAAGATAAGGATTTGAATCCTGATTTTACATTTCAAATATTTCTATCAAAAGATTTTAAATCGAAACTAGAGAAGTATTTTATTGGTGCTGCACAAAAAAACATAAGCTCTAGCCAAGTTGAAAGTGTAGAAGTATTACTCCCTCCAATCAAAGAACAGCAAAAGATTGCTGAGATTTTGGGGACGGTGGATGAGGATATTGCGAAAACGCAGGAAGTGATCGAGGCGACAGAAAAGATCAAGCGCGGATTGATGCAACAGCTCTTTACTCGCGGGATTGCACATACGAAATTTAAGGAAACAAAAATCGGACAGATTCCGGAGGAATGGGATGTTGTGAGCATAAGAAACTCGTCAATAAAATTAATTGATGGTGATAGAGGTGCAAATTATCCAAAACAGGAAGATTTTTCACCTGAAGGGCATTGTTTATTTCTTAGTGCTAAAAATGTAAGCAAAAACGGATTCATATTTGATGAGGTTAGTTTTGTTTCCGAAGAAAAGGATAGAGCACTTCGAAAAGGAAAACTTGAGCGAGGAGATATAATTTTGACCTCAAGAGGAACTGTTGGGAATGTCGCATACTACGATGAAAAAATAACCTTTGATAATATCCGCATTAACTCCGGAATGCTTATAGTGCGCCACGGAGAACAATTTGATCCAGTGTTTTTGTACAGATATTTTTCAAGCCCACAAATGGAGGCAAAGTATTCAAGTATGGGGTCTGGCTCAGCACAACCTCAGCTTCCCGTTGGAAGTCTTGAGCAGGTAGAAGTTCCACTGATACCAATTAAAGAACAGAAAGAAATTGCAGATATAATTTCTGCAGTGAATGAAAAAATTTTGATAAATAAAACATTAAAAGAAAAACTTATTATCCTAAAGAAAGGTCTGATGCAGGACTTGCTCTCTGGAACAGTACGAACAAATATATGAAATTCAACGAACAAGTTACAGTAGAAAATTACATCATCAAGTTTATTAAAGATAAGCTCGGTTTTGAATACATAAAGCCGGAGGAATTTGCGAAATATCGCGAACTTGAGATGGAATACATCATCACTCCACTCTTGGAGCGTGCTATTTCTGCTCTCAACCCTACGGCGAACGAGGGCGAGATCAAGAATGTGATTCGTGAAGTCAGGAAGATTGATAACAACGAGGCATTTTTGAAGGCGTTGAGAGATGGAATTAACCTCAAGAATTCTGTTACTGGGAAAAAGCACGACTACAAACTGCTTGATTTTGATAATCCAGAGGACAATCAATTTGTCGTTACTAATCAATTCTATTTCGAAGGAGATACCGAGAATATACGTCCGGATATTCTGATTTTCGTGAACGGGCTTCCGCTCGTGGATATTGAAGCAAAAAGTCCGACGGCTTCGGAAGGAGTGAGTTTTGAAAATGGTATTGATCAGATAAAACGATATGAAAAAGTCGCTCGCAAACTGTTTATCCCAAACTGCTTCAATATCGCCAGTGATGGACTAAAAACCGTATATGGTGCAACGGGGGCACCAAAGCAATACTTCCTTCAGTGGCGAGATGAGGATATAGAAAAGGAGCTCGGTGGAGAACTTGAGATGACTCTCTTTTCGCTCCTCTCAAAGCCGAGTTTATTGGACATTGTTCAAAACTTTATTTTATTTGAAAAAGAGAAAGAAAAACTGGTGAAGAAAATGGCGCGCTATCAGCAAATGCGAGCGACGAATAAAATCGTCGAGCGCGTGGTAGGCAAAGAGAAGCGACAAGGGCTTATCTGGCATACACAAGGATCTGGCAAGACGCTTACGATGTATTTTACCGCTTGGAAATTGCGCTTCAATAAACAACTCGCCAATCCAAAAGTATTTATTTTGGTTGATCGTGTGGACTTAGATGATCAGATATTTGAGACATTTACTAACGCGGGAGGAAAAAATATTGTCCGTGTCACTTCCCGTAAAGATTTGGAAGAAAAAATTCAGTCACCAGAGAAAGGTATTTTCATCACGACCATTCAAAAGTTTTCAGAACTTGGCGATAAAGTAGAAAATCTTGATGAGAATGTAATTATTCTTTCTGATGAAGCGCACCGAGGCGACGAGGGCGTGTCGGGTATCAATATGCGAAATGCATTCAAGAAAGCATTCTTCTTTGGATTTACCGGAACGCCTGTTGATAAGACACACACAAACACTTTCCGGAATTACGAGGGAGATGGAAAGCGATATCTAGACTATTACTCTATCCAGCAAGCTATTGATGACGGAGCGACGATTCCGGTAACGTATGAAGCTCGGCTTTCGAAGTTTTCTATTGATGAAGAAAAGCTTGATCAAAAGTTTGAGGAAATAGCCGGAGATTTGCCAGATAAGCAAAAGACCGAGCTTGTTAAGAAATACGGCAAGAAGGCGGCGCTCGTGAAGCTACCCAAGCGCATGGAAGCCGTCGCAAGAGATATTGTGGAGCATTACAAGCTCTATGTAGAGCCAAACGGCTTTAAAGCCCAAGTGGTGGCATATGACCGTGAGGCTGTGGCAACGTATAAGAAACTGCTCGATAAGCTCATCCCTGCCGAATGGTCGGCCGTGGTGTACTCGCCCGGAGATCC
>JGI1358J11329_10002374_pt1 | contig 14555 bp, 11 predicted proteins | sample Subgroupgradi54m_FD_11329 | JGI IMG/M metagenome (IMG submission 11329)
GCCGCGTCGCGTAGCCCTTGCATACGCGCAAGGCGAGCGACAAAGCAATCGGCCGCCACAATGCGCAAGGCACTCCCGAATTGGCTGTTACAGTCCACTAGTCCTGCTTCATGAAATTGAGCGAACCATCATCGATCGCTTCGGCGTTGAGCATCAAGGCATCGACGGCACGATCGAAGATCGGTGCGTATTCGACCAGTCGGATAGTGGCAGCGCGCAATTCATCCAGCAGTGAAGACGGTGAAAAGACCACTGGTGCAGCATCGCTGTCCTGGGTGAACAGATAGAGCGATTTGTGGGCACTGATCCAAGTCAGGCGGGCGCGGCAGTATTCGCGGCCCACCAGCCGTTCTATGCACACGCCGATGCGCAATTGGTCGAGAATCTGGCGGTCATTCTCGAACACGGTTTGGCTACCGAACGGACTGTCCAGACTGACGCTGACATCACGCCCACCCAGCACCTCTTCCATCACGGCCTGCGGCACCACCCATTCTTCGGTCGGCAGGATACGTGCTTGCTCGCGCGACAAGACCAGGCGGGAAAAATGCTGGTGCAGTTCAGTCAATGAAGGCAGCCCCCCGAAAAACCGGTCTTTCTTCAGCAAACCGGTATGCACTTCAACCAGTTCATCGAACGCCGCTTGCCGTTCGTGCTCCGGCAGTTGAATCATGTGCAGCCCGCTTTTCACGTTTTTCACCAGACCGGGCAACATCTGCAACAAGAGTTTTTTCTCTTCCGCATTGGCTTTTTCCTGGGCGCTCCACACCAGCCCGGCCAGCGTGCTGCGCATCTGCCCGGTCAACGGGCCGGCTTCTTCACCGCTTTTTTCCTCCGCGCTTTCGAGCCAGAAGGTGCGCACCAGCACGCGCGCCCAGATCAGCAAGACAAAGTCGGTGACGCGCGTATCAATGCGCAGCGGCGAGAGCAGATCACGCAGCAGGATTGTGGTCTTGACCAGCAGCACGCTGATTTTCTCGGCATCTTCGATGGCTTGGGCGTTAATCTCATCCGATCCGCGCAAACTGTCCACCAGATAGCGTTCGATTTCTTCCAGCGCCTGGGCGAACACGATGGCATCGTCTTCGAATTGTTCCAGCACATTGACGGTCAGACGCTTGATCTCCGCAATCAAACCCTGACCATGCGCCGTTTCCGGGTCGATGCCCACGGAAGCCGAGCCGAGCCGATTGAGCAATTGACGGGCGGGATGGGTTTCATCCTGGAGCAAGGATTTGTCGAGCACGGCTGCCTTGAGAAACGGCACTTGCAAACGCCCGATCTGCAAGCGCACTTCGGCGGGAATGTGCGGGTCTTCGAGAATGAATTCAAACAACACCGCCACCACGTCAATCGTCAGCAACTCCTGTTCGGTGGCGATCTTCGGATCAATCTCTTCACGCAGCGCCAGCAAGCGATTGTGTTCCACGCCCGCATCGCCGGCACGCGCACGAATCGATGGCTCGCCCATTTCCCGGGCCTGGTATCGATTCAGTGCAACCAGCAATTCCGCAGAGACCGGTACCACCGCCGTCGGCTCCGGTACCCCACTCGTGCCTGCGGCCGCGGCGTCGCCCTCAATCTGTGGCTGCACTGTCACCTGTGCACGATGGAACAGATTCCAGATCAGATCCTGCAAGGCGTCTGGACGGCTGGCCAGCGATTCGCTCAATTCTCCAGAGGGATCGACGGCGAGGCCCGGGGTCATCGACTGCATGGCGTGCGCGGCTTCGCCGGACTTGTCCAGCAAACGACGCAGGCTGGGCAGAATGCGCGCCGGCGGCGTTGCACCCGAGGCCGCGTCAGCCGCCAGCGTTGGAGAACCTCCGACACTGTGCTGGCTGGGCCCCATGATGGTGAGCACTTCTCCACCCGAAGCGTAGGTGGGTTCACCTCCCAGACTGTTCAGGGTGGGCTGGCGTTGCAAGGTGGACTGACCTTGCAGGGTGGAGTGCCCGCTGCGCGACATTTCACCCGGCCGAACCACCAGCCGCGCGCGCACGCCGCGCGCCTCGAAGGCAACGCGAATTTCGGTGTAGTAATCCGGCAAGCCCTTGACCATCGCAGCCGCCATATGGCGGATCAACACACCGGCGACTTCGGGCTCTTCCACCATTTGATTGATGACTTCATGCAGGCTCAGCGCCAGCAAATAAGGGCGAAACGGATTCTCGCGTTCGATCACATCGACTTGGCCATGGATTTGCGCCACCATGATATTGACCAGGCTGAGGCACTCTTCATCGGCAGTGCGAAATTGCTTGGTCAGGCGATCCAGATCGAGATCGCGCATCACAATGTCGTCTTCCACCAGCGACAATTCACTGAGCCCGCTATTGCGGGCGCTGCCGCGCGTATCTGAATAGATCGTCTGCATCGCACGTTCGAGTTTCTGCTGATACAGACGGAACAGTTTTTTCTGGAAGGCCGGGGACTGCCGGCGCAGGAATTGCTGGGCCGCCACCAGGTTGCCTTCTTCGCGACTGGACAGACGGGTATGGCTGCCGCTCAGGGCATGTTCAATGGCCGTGCTGGCGCCATCGAGCAGTTGCCCGACCAGCGTTGGAAAGCAAAAGAGCGCGCGCTCTTTTGCCAGTTTGATAATGCGCTTGGCTGCCGACATATTCTTGAGAGAATTTCCTGCACCCCTCCTCCGGGCTGCGAAGAATGATCATAGCGCAGGGCGCCATGCTTGGTACAAAAGGATTAACCAAGGCGAGAGAAAGGTCGTCAGCGCACGACAGACCGCGGCGGTACGTCCTGTTCCAGCAGTGCGCTGCCGCAAGTCACGACAGCACCGATGATGATAATGGCGGGGCTGCCCAGCCCCTTGCGGGTAATAGTGTCGGTCATCGCCGCCACACTGGTCAGCACGCCGCGCTGTGCAGTAGTCGCGGCCGACTGGATGATGGCGACCGGCGTCTCCCCCGCCATGCCGGCATCCAGCAAGGCTTGCCGAATCTCTCCGCTGCGGCGCATGCCCATGTAAATCACCAGCGTCATGCGGCTGTCCACCAGGGCCTGCCAGTCGGGCTGGGTGGTGGCCTCTTTGCCATGACCGGTGACGAAGGTCACCCCCTGACTGAAATCGCGGTGCGTGAGCGGAATGCCGTATAACGTCGTGGCGGCCATGCCACTGGTGATGCCGTTGACCACCTCGACCGCGATACCCTGCGCCAACAGATGTTCGCGCTCTTCACCACCGCGTCCGAACACAAATGGGTCGCCCCCCTTCAGGCGCACCACCGTTTTGCCGGCACGCGCTTCCTCGCACATCAGGCGTTCGATGAACACTTGCGGCGTGGACTTGCAGCCGCCGCGCTTGCCCACCGGAATCACGCGCGCGGTCGGGTTGATGTGATCGAGAATGTCCGGGTGCACCAGATCATCGACCAGCACGACATCGGCGCGGCGCAGCAGCTTGACCGCCTTGATGGTGAGCAAATCGGGGTCTCCCGGACCGGCGCCGATCAGGATCACTTTGCCAGCCGCCTGGCCGGGTGAGAGGGGTTTTGTGTCGTCAGACATGGTCGTTGGGTGGACGCTTGGATAGGCCTACGCTAGGCATTTTAGCGCATGCAAGGTACGTTCCACCTGTTTGACGATGATTTCGGGGACGGGTTGCTGCCCGGCCAGCGCCTGTTCGATCCAGCGTGCCGTCGGCTCGGCGTCACGACTGGCGGGCAGGATCGGCACTTCGGCCAGCGGCAAATGATCGCCTTCCTGCAAAATCTCGTGCTGGCCACCATGAAACCACTCGATCTGCGGCTGGCGTCGTGGGTTGGCGACTACCTCGCCCTCGGTGCCACGCAACAGCAGCGCATGGGCGCCAGAGTCGCGCAGAAATTCGGTCTGCAAGACATGATATTCAGGATGCGTATAACTGACCATGCGCAAGGCAGGTTGAGAGAACGGTTGCACCATCTTGATCAACGTATGGGTGGCGTTGCGCACCCCTAGAATATTGCGCAAATGCAGCAGTTCAGACAGACGCGGCGCCAGAGTGTGGGTGGTGATAAATACCGGCTGACGCTGCGCCCAGGCCCCCTGCATCTGCGTCAGGGCATGCTCCGGTGAGTCCACCAGCGGCCAGCCTAATTGCTGCCAGATTTCATGGCTGCTGACCCGGCCGGAAAAGTGTTCGATACCGTGCACCAGCACCGGCACCCCGGCACGCGCCAGCAATCCGGCCAGCAAGGGCAACAGATTGGCTGCATGGCGAGCACCGTTATAACTGGGCAGAAGCACGGGCGCGATCGCACTCTCAACCTGCAAGGGCAGCAAAAAAGCTTGCGCCGCATCCATATAGGCGGCCATTTCCTCGACACTCTCGCCTTTCACGCGGAATGCCAGCATCACCGCGCCCAGTTCGAGATCGCTCACCTGTCCGCGCAAGATGGCATCGAACAGCGCAAACGCCTGCGCGCGTTTCAAACTGCGGGCACCGGCCTTGCCACGGCCGATTTCCTTGATATAGGGAGCGCAGGAGAAAGAAGAGGTCATTTACAGTAGGAGAAAAAGCAAAGCGTTGAACCGCCAAGGCGCCGAGAAAAAAGGAAGGTCTTTGTCGTTCTTGGCGCCTTGACGGTTTGATGTCGTGTAGTGGCCGATTGTAATACCGATCGGGCGCAGCGCCTCAAATGATGAGCGGCTCCGGTTCCAGCATCACGCCGAAACGCGCTTCGACATCGCGCTGGATCGTACGCGCCAGTTGCATGATATCGGCACCACTGGCCTGCCCCGGGTTGACTAGCACCAGTGCCTGTTGATCGTGCACACGCGCCGGGCCCAGTGACTTTCCTCGCCAGCCGCACTGGTCGATCAGCCAGGCGGCCGCGAGTTTGTAGCGGCCATCGGCTTGCGGATAACTGACCAACTGCGGATGCTGCGCCAGCAGGGTTTGCTGCTGCCGGGCCGACACCACCGGGTTTTTGAAGAAGCTGCCAACATTGCCCAGCTGCAGCGGGTCGGGCAGTTTGCGACGACGCACCGTCACCACAGCGTCGAAGATCTGTTGTGCAGTCGGCGTGCCAACATTGTGTGCAGCAAGCTGCTGGGCAATATCGCGGTAGCCCACCACCGGTTGCCAATCTTTGGGCAAGGCCAGCGTGACATTCAAAATAATGTAACGCTGCGGCTGGCGCTTGAAAATCGAATCGCGATAACCGAAATAGCAATCGGCCCGGTTCAGCCGAACCTGCTCTCCAGAGAGCGTATCGAAGGCTTCCAGTACTTCAAAACGCCCGGCCAACTCAAGCCCGTAAGCGCCAATATTCTGGATCGGCGCGGCGCCCACCGTGCCGGGAATCAAGGCTAGATTTTCCAATCCCGGCCAACCTTGGACCAAGGTCCACTGCACCAGGGCATGCCAGCTCTCTCCCGCATTGGCTTGTACTCGCCAATGCGTGGCGGTTTCTTCGATCAGCGACCGCCCCTGCCACACCATGTGCAAAACCAGACCGGGGTAATCGCGGGTCAAGACCAGATTGCTGCCGCCTCCCAGTACCAACCAGGGCAGATTCTCGCGCTGCGCCAGTGCGAGCCCAGCCTTGAGGGATTCGATGGAATCAACGGTGCCAAACCGGGCCGCCGTGACGGCAACACCCAGCGTGTTCAAAGATTGCAGAGAATGATGCGCAAGCGGCCGCATATTTATATAATCCAGCATCCAAAAATCAAGGAACGCATCATGCCTTCATTCGATACTGTATGCAAAGCCAACACCGTTGAACTGAAAAATGTCGTCGAGCAGGTCAATAAGGAAGTGTCCACCCGTTTCGATTTCAAGGGCTCGGACGCTCGCGTCGAGCAGAAAGATTTTCAGTTGACAGTCTATGCCGACGACGATTTCAAACTCGGTCAGGTACGCGAGATCATCCTCAACAAATGCGCCAAGCGTAATCTCGACGTGCGCTTTCTGGAATTTTCCGATCCCGAGAAAATCGGCGGCGACAAGCTCAAGCAACCGGTCAAGGTGAAAAACGGTGTGGACAGCGACCTGGCGAAAAAAATCGTCAAGATCATCAAGGAAAGCAAGATGAAAACCCAGGCCAGCATTCAAGGGGATATCGTGCGCATCACCGGCAACAAGCGCGACGACCTGCAAGCCGCGATCGCCTTGCTACGCAAGGAGATCAGTGAGGCCCCACTGGATTTCGAGAATTTCCGGGATTGAGTGAAAAGTCCCGCCGCTCGAAAAAATACCCGCGCAGGCGGGTATTTTTTTGACACGCTCGGCAAACTCACGCGCGCCGACAGGTGCTCAGAGCCTTTTGCCACTACCCCGCAAACCAAGCATGCCCAGCATGACGAAGCCAAACAGGCTCAGCGTACCGGGCGAGGGCAGCGGCAGACAAGTAGTAATGCTCTTGAATTTGAAGTAGTCATTGGACTCGCCGAGCTGGCCGGAGACCAGCAGGTAGCGCGAATTATTTGGCGGATTGATCACGACGTTGGTGTTCAGGGCAACGTTTTCATGATTCACCCCGCTGGAAAACCCCAGTGAAGTGAGGGTCTTAGCGCACCCGGACACGCAAGCATTGGTCAAATCCAGACCAGGCCCGGTAGCCGCCGATCCCACCCAGAGTTGCACATCGGAATCTTCACCGGCCCATCCAATCTGAAATGCCTGCGCACTGACCACGGTATCGAATTCAAGCAGCAGGAAATCACGTTTCCCATCGGTGTCAATCGCATGCTGCGGCGACCCCAGCTCACCGCACTGGGAGCCGTCATTGGTGATTGAGTCATAGCAATTAGACACGCCAATGCCGCCGCCATACACGCCCACAAAGGCTGACTTGAAGGGCGAGTCAGTGTAGGTAATCGTGCCGTCGGAGGCAGTGGAAGCGGTACCGGAGGCGTAGGCGCGCATCTTCAGGGTGTGGCCGCCGCTGTTGACGTCCACGCTGTTATAAACCCACTGGCTGCTGTAACCGGTGTTGGTCAAATTCCACGTAGTGCAAGCTGGATTGCTGCCCCCCGTGGTGCAGTCCGGCTGCTGATAGGTCGCGCTGGCATGGTTCATTGCCAGCAAAGCCATGACGGCGAGAATCAGCTTGACGCATATGTTTTTCATATTCCCTCTGAATCTTGTTTTACGTGCACACCTGCGGGGTGAAGCGACTTCGCTTTATTGTTGACTTACTAAGCAAGACACGTACCCGCCACAGCTGTTGCATACCCAAGGCCACAACTTATTGATTCTTATAAATAATTTATTCTGCGGAGAAGTTTATCAAATTTAACAGTTTTGATGTGTAAAAAGAATCGACAACATTTTCATTCCCGCCCCTCCGGCTCAAGCCAATCCCGCCTGCGTTTCAAGATCATGAAACCTGCACAACAGCATCAACGCCCCAGCGTTTGCTGCAACTGGCGTGCTTCTTTTTCTTCGGCAAAACGCTGATTTTTCGACAGCACTTCGTTGAGCGCCATTTTGGCGCCGAGGGTATCGCCGTTTTTGAGCAGTGCGGCGGCGTGGTGATAACCGATATCGAGATTGTCCGGCGCCTTGTTGCGGGCCCGGTCAAGCAGATCGAGCCCGGCACGAATTTGCGCGGGAGATTGGGCCTGCGCTATCTGCGCCCAACCGAGCGTGTCCATCATGGCGGGGTTGTCGGGGGCTCGTTGGTAGGCTTGCTGCGCCAGAACGACCGCGCGCGCCGGGTCGAAGCTGGTGGTGGCGACCGCCAGATTGTTGAGCAGGGTCAGATCCTGCGGGCGCTGCGCCAGCAGCGTCTCGTACAGTTGCGCGGCGATGCGGTCACGTTTCAACTGGGCTGCCACCGTGGCCAGATAGGTGGTCGTCTCTGTATCCTTGGGGTGCTGCTTGAGCCATTCCAATCCCAACGCAAAAGCTGCGTCGATCTGACCGTAGGCCACCATCGCGCTATGCAGCTTGCGCAGCATCACCGGATTGGGCGCGGAGTCGAGCAACCGGCGATACATTTCGATCGCTGGCCCGGTTTGCCCGGCGGCAAACGCCATATCGGCCTCAACCTCGGCCACCAGCAAACGTGATGCCTTGCTTTCCTTGAGCCGGGCCAGTTGCGCTTGCGCCTCGCCGATCCGTCCGGTGGTGGCGTAGAGCAGGATCAGGTCAATGCGCGGCTCGACCGCCTGCGGGTCGATCTGCACGGCCTTGTTCAGGGTTTGCAGTGCGCCTGCCGTTTTGCCGTCGGCACTCTGGGCACGGGCGAACAATAGCAAGGCCTCGACGCTGCTCGGACGCTGACTGATCAATTGAGCAAACGCCGTCAATGCCGCTGCGCGATTGCCGGTGGCGGCTTGCACGCGCCCCATCAGTTCGGCGACTTCAGCGTCATTCGGGGCAATCTTCTGCGCCTGCTGCACCGCCTGCAAGGCCCGTGTCGTCTCGCCCATGCGCAGAAACTGTCGCGCCAGCTGCACGTTCGGCTTGAGCATTTTCGGCTGCGCCTGTTGCGCCTTTTCCAGCCAGTGCACTACCTGATCAGGGCGCTCGCCGGCACGGGCGCCGATTTCGGCCCGGCCGAGCAGCGCGTTCAGATGATCCGGTCGCTTATCCAGCAGGGACTCGAAACGCTTGTATGCCTCGGCACGCTTGCCTTCATCAAGATCCATTTGCGCCAGATTGAGCAGGGCCGGGTAGTAGTCTTCTTCCAGTCGCAAGGCCTGCTGGAATGCGCCACGCGCCAGCGCAGGTTTGCCCTGACGAATCGCCACGGTACCCTGTACGTTGTGCGCCACCGGTTGCGCGGGGTAGTCCTGTACCAGCTTCTGTGCCAACAGTGCTGCTTTTTCCAGTGTGCCGGATGGCGTCCCCGCGCGTGTCGCTGCCAGTGCCTGCACCACTTCAAACAGGCGCCGCGAGAATTTCAGCGCCGGATCGGCATCATTGCCCAGCACCGGTAAATCGCCCTTGTCCCACTGATTGACCAAGCGTGACACAGCCAGAGTCCGACGCGCGCTCTCGCGCCTGGGATCGAGCCGGGCGGCGTATTCAAGATAGGCGTTGGCCAGTTTCAGGTCATTCCCCTGCAACAGCGCCATCCCGGCCAGCTCAAATAATTGCGGCGAACCGGGAAACATTTGCAACAAGGGCCCCAGGGTTTCAAACGCCTGTTGCGGTTGGCGCTCTTGCAACAAGGCCTGCGCCAGCAATACGCGCGCCATCATTTCGTTGGGTGCGAGTTGCGTAGCCAGCGTCAGCGCCTTGATTGCTGCGCCGGTTTGCTGGTCTTGCAATTCGATGCGCCCGGCCAGCACATGGCCCGGGGCAAAGCCGGGCATTTCGCGCAGCGCGCCCTGCAATTTTTTGCGCGCACCGGCCAAGTCACTCTGGTGGTACAAAATCAACGCATCCAGATAGTCAATCAAGCCGTTGCGCGCATCCACCTGCGCCAGTGCCTGCACCGCCTTGCGCGCTTCGTCGAAACGTTTGGCTTCGCTCAGCAGAGTCACCAGCCGCGAATAGCTGACAATGCGTTTGGGCTTGGCTGCCAGCAAGGCTTGCAACGCCGCAATCGCCTGGTCGCGCTGCCCGAGCGCCGCATGCAGATCGGCCTTGATCGCCAGCGCCTCAGACAGTGCGGGTTGTTCGGCCAGTACCGCATTGACCTGTTCGAAGGCTTGCGCCTCGTGGCCACGCACAAACGCGACCCGTGCCTGACCGAGACGCGCCTCCACCAGCGCTGGCGCCAGCATCAGCGCACGCGCAAACAGGGATTGCGCCTCATCGCCACGCCCCTTCGACAAAAATGCCATGCCGCGATAGCTCATCGACAACGGCTCGAGTGTGTGATCGTCGAAAGCCCTCTGGGTGTGCTCGATCACGGCATCGAACTCACGTTGCTCAAGCAGCGCGCGCAGCAGCAATGCATCGATCTCACTCGCGGGCGCACCCAGTTCGCGCGCGCGGCGAAACTCTTTTTCGGCATAGACCGGCTCATCCAGTTCCAGGTATTCCTTGCCCAGCAATACGCGCAGCTTGATGTTGGCCTGATCCTCCTGCAACACCGATTTATAGTGAATCACGGCGGTGATGTGATCGTCCGCCGCGCTCGCCCGGGTGGCCTGTTCCAGTAACTGCGCCGGTGTCGGTTTGTCCTTGCAGCCCGTTAAAGCAACGCAGCACAGCAGTAGTGCAAGGTGACGAAACTGTGATTGAAACCCCATATCCCTGATCCCCCGTGATACCAATGACGATCGCTGCGTCAATCCTGTTGCCAATCGTATTGATGTAATTTTGAAAAACGAATTATGCGCGCTTGCCCCGGGCCCGCGACGTTGCGCCGGGTCTTGATTTTTTACAGTGTGCGCACCACGCCCTGCCACCAGCGCGCATACAAGCCCGCCGCAACACGACTGAGAGCCGCGCTGCGGTCTTCAATGTCGCGCAGGATGTCCACGGGGGCCTGGGTCGCGCCATAGCCCCGCTGCGCCGCTTCGGCCGCAATTTCGGCCACCCCCTCAGCCACCCAGGCAAGTATCAGCGCAGGCGTCATTTCGACATGACATTGCATACCCAGATGCGCAAAAGACAGACCCTGAGCATCGACCCGCTCGATCACGTAACCCTGATTGGCGCAATAGGGGCTGGAAAAAATCGGCACTGCCGCTGGTGGCAGCGAAAAGGTATCGCCATGCCATTGAAACGTTGTAAACCTCTCCAACGACTGCCCCGCGTGATCGCACACCCACTCGCGCGCAGTGGCGTTATCTGCGCATTGCAAGGCTCCCCAGCCGATTTCCTTGACGGCATTACGCGTCACCACGCCACCCAAAGCGCGCGCCATCAACTGCCCCCCGAGGCAATGGCCGATCAGCGGAATTCCCTGCGCGTCCGCCGTGCGAATCAAATCCAGCACCTTGGGAATCCACGGCAACGCGTCGTTAACACTCATTTCACCGCCGAGCAGGCAGATGCCGGCATAGGCGTCGGGTTGGGCGGGCACAGCCGCTCCTTGATCCACCCGAATCAGTTCAAAATTTATGCCATGATCGCGCAACCAGATGGCAAAATACCCGGGTTCAACGCGCAGGGAGAATTGAAAAATGGCAATCGGTTTCATCGCACCAGGGGCCTGGAAAAACATGCGCTACATATACCAACAAACATTCCATCGGGCGTTCCATTATAGGGTCGCACTCTGCCTGCTTTTGCTGGGGACCGCGCACCTTGCGTCAGCGCAAGAAATGAATGTCAGCGTCACCGGCCTGTTTCCCCCCAGCAAAGTACTGCTGACCATCGACGGCCAGCCAAAAGTGGTTGCCGCCGGCAGCACCTTCAATGGCGTCAAGGTCGTCTCCGTGGAAGAAACCGGCGCCACTCTGGAGTTCGGCGGGCGCAAACAATTTGTGCCGATGGGGAGCCACTACGCGGCCATTGCCGGACACGACCAGGAAAGCGCGAACGCCAAATCCATCACACTGGCGGCCGATGCGCGCGGCCACTTTGCCGTCAGCGGCACCATCAACGGCGGCCACATGCAGTTTCTGGTTGACACCGGCGCCAGCTTCATTTCCATCGGCATGCAGGATGCCAAACGTCTCGGCCTGGATCTCAAAAACGCGACGGTCGTCTATATGAGCACCGCCAACGGCACCATCCCGGCCTACAAAATCCGTCTGGCGGAAGTCAACATCGAAGGTATCGTCCTGTACGGTATCGATGCCGTTGTGCACGACAACATGCAAGGCTTTGCCCTGCTGGGCATGAGCTTCCTCAATCGCATGGAAATGAAACGTAATGGTCAGACCATGACGCTGACCAAACGCTATTGAACCTCGGCCGGTGCGGGGCGGCTATAATTCGGCCTTTGCATTTTCAACCGGGCCTGCAAGCCCTGAGCGTTCGCCCCTCTATGTCCATCCCATCCCAACGGCCCGCCCATCTCGATTTGGCGCGCCGTACCCACTTGCAAGGCAGTGTCACGCTGCCCGGCAGCAAGAGTATTTCCAACCGCACCCTGCTAATGGCCGCGCTATGCCAGGGGTCAACCGTGGTACGCGATCTGCTCGATGCCGACGATACGCGCGTCATGCTCGACGCACTTCAACAACTGGGCATCAAACTGCAACGCAGTGGCAACGATTGCACCATCGAAGGTTGCGGCGGCGTCTTCCCGGTGGCGAACGCAGATTTGTTTCTCGGCAACGCCGGCACGGCATTCCGCCCTCTGACGGCCGCGCTCACAATTTCCGCCGCGCACAACAACGGGCACTACACCCTGCGTGGCGTACCCCGCATGCACGAGCGACCGATCGGCGATCTGGTCGATGGCTTGCGGCAGCTTGGCGCGCATATTGATTACAAGGAAAACGCTGGCTTCCCCCCGCTGGAAATTGTTGGCCAGGCATTGAGCGCGCCGGACAAGATTCAGGTGTATGGCGGCACTTCCAGTCAGTTCGTCACCGCCCTGCTGCTGGTTGCGCCTTTGCTGGCGAAAGAGAAACCGCTGCAACTCGAAGTCGTGGGCGAGTTGATCAGCCAGCCCTATCTTGAAATCACCGTGAACCTGATGGCGCGTTTTGGCGTGCAGGTTACAACCAACGATTGGCGTCTGTACCAGATTGCCGCCGGGCAGCAGTACCAATCGCCCCAGGAAATTCGCGTGGAAGGCGACGCTTCCTCAGCGTCCTATTTTCTCGCGGCGGGCGCGATTACTGGCGGCCCGGTGCGCGTCATCGGCGCAGGCAAGTCCAGCATTCAAGGTGACGTGCAGTTTGCCGCTGCGCTGGAAAAAATGGGCGCAACCATCACCTGGGGCGATGACTGGATCGAAGCCAGCGCCAGTGGCCCGCTCAAAGCAGTAGATCTCGATTGCAACCACATTCCCGATGCAGCGATGACGCTGGCGATCTGCGCCCTGCATACGCAAGGCACGACCACCCTGCGCAACATCGCCTCCTGGCGCGTCAAGGAAACCGACCGCCTGGCCGCGATGACCAAGGAATTGCGCAAGCTCGGCGCGCACATCGAAGAAGGCGCGGATTATATTCGCATCACCCCGCCCGCACAATTGCAGCCCGCCGAGATCGAAACCTACGACGACCACCGCATGGCGATGTGTTTTTCGCTGGCGACGCTGGATGGAAAACTGCGCCAAGGCACAGCACTACGCATTCTCGACCCGATGTGTGTCGCCAAAACCTTTCCCGACTATTTCGACGTATTCGGGACTTTATAAAATACATGAACCGCCAAGACGCCAAGGCCGCCAAGAAAGTCTTTAAGGGTTCCCTTGGCGTTCCTGGCGTCTTGGCGGTTAATCCGAATTTCCCATGAATCCCATTCCAGTCATTACGATCGATGGTCCGACCGCCTCGGGCAAGGGCACGCTGGCGCAGAAAGTGGCCGTCCGGCTTGGATTTCATCTGCTCGACAGCGGCGCGCTCTACCGTTTAGTGGCCTTGCAGGCCCAGCGGCTGGGCATCCCCGCCGACAATGTGCGTTATCTCACCACGCTGGCGGAACGATTGAAGGTGAAGTTCGACGCCGCCGGGGTCTGGCTTGATGGTGAAAATGTGACTGACCTGTTGCGTGCCGAAGAAGTCGGCAATCTGGCCTCGGCGCTGGCCGTGCACGCCCCTGTGCGCACGGCGCTGGTGGCGTTGCAACAGGGGTTCCGCCAGGCGCCCGGGCTGGTGGCGGATGGACGCGACATGGGCACTGTGATTTTCCCCGACGCCCAGCTGAAGGTGTTTCTCACCGCCAGCACCGAAAAACGCGCCGCAAGACGCCATAAGCAGTTGATCGACAAAGGGTTTTCTGCTAACCTTGCGGCCCTCTTTCAGGATTTGCAGGCGCGCGATGCTCGCGACACGCAACGCACCAGCGCCCCTTTGAAACCTGCAAGCGATGCCCTGCTGCTGGACAACTCCGAACTGTCAATCGACGCATCGGTAGAACAAGTCCTAGGCTGGTATCAACAACGGTGCCATTGATTCTGCAACAGAAACAATGGCGTTGATTAACCTAACCAAGTCTTTGCCGGTGGCCACAGGCCAACTCTTCCGCATCGACTGAAAGTGAACGTAAACAATGTCTTCCCATATCTCCCTCAACTCCGGCGCGCCTGCCGATAGTTTTGCCGCACTGTTTGAAGAAAGCCTGTCACGCAAGGAAATGCGCATCGGTGAAGTGATCACCGCTGAAGTACTGCGCATCGACCAGAATTTTGTGGTGGTGAACGCCGGCCTCAAATCCGAGAGCTACGTTCCCATCGAAGAGTTTCACAACGATCAGGGCCAGGTTGAAGTCGCGGTCGGCGACTTCGTCTCTGTGGCGATCGAATCCCTCGAAGACGGCTACGGCGAAACCCGCCTGTCGCGCGACAAGGCCAAGCGTCTCGCCTCCTGGCTGAGCCTGGAAAAAGCGCTGGAATCGGGCGAACTGGTCACCGGCACCATCACCGGCAAGGTGAAGGGTGGCCTGACGGTGATGGCCAACGGCATTCGCGCCTTCCTGCCGGGTTCGCTGGTGGATACCCGCCCGATCAAGGACACCACGCCGTTCGAAGGCAAGACCATGGAGTTCAAGGTCATCAAGCTGGATCGCAAGCGCAACAACG
>JGI1358J11329_10002376_pt1 | contig 14550 bp, 15 predicted proteins | sample Subgroupgradi54m_FD_11329 | JGI IMG/M metagenome (IMG submission 11329)
CGACGGTCTTGCTACGGATGTGTTGCATGGATCGGCAGGAGCAATACTTGAATTTAAACTTCCACCACCATTAGGGCCTCTTGTGGTTTCCGAAACTCATCCCGATGAGTCAAGGTGGTATATGGGTCAAGACGTGATACTGCATTGGGCTCCGGATGATAGAGCAGAAGGATATAGTTATGTATTAAATCAGGATCCGATTTCTCTCCCTGACGATATATCTGAAGGAGTGAAGAATTCGATAAGTTATAAGAGCGTGAGTAGCGGTAAAAATTATTTTCATATTAAAGCGCTTCGAGGCGGTGTGTGGGGTGGAGTAACGCATTACGGAATTAAAATTGACACGGAAGCACCCGCTCCATTTCCTATCAGTATTCTTCCGAGCGCAACTACTATTCAGCGACAACCTATTATAGAGTTTGGAACGACGGATGGATTATCAGGAGTAGATCGTTATGAAATTAAGATCGTGCCACTTTCTTCAGGCTCTTCTCAAGCGAAATCATCAAATCAACAACGGTTATTTATTGAAGTAGAAAGTCCATATGTTGCGGAGCCTCTTGAACTTGGAGCCTACGATGTGATTGTAAGAGCTTTTGATAAGGCTGGTAATTTTGAAGAGTTGTCTCAAAGACTCAACGTGACGACAGCGTTATTAAGAATTGTTCAAGGCAAGGGAATAGAATTCCGTCAAGGTTTCTTTATTCCTTGGTTAATATTGTGGATTATATCAGCATTAATACTCGTTGGACTCGGTTTTCTTGGGTGGCGCATGCGTATTTGGCATCATGAAGTTCATGATCGTCATGCAAGACGCGAACTTCCTTCCGAGGTGCAACAACAGCTGGAAGAACTGAAAACGTATCGCAAAAAATACAAAGGATTAGCGATGCTTTTTCTCATCGTTGCCTCTTCTTTGTTTTTTGGATTAGAGCATGCTAAAGCCGCCGAAGTTATACCGTTTTCGCCCCCCCTTATTACTTCGGTATCGCGCAATATATCAAACGATGAGATTTTCTACATTGGCGGAAAGATTCAATTACCGTCAAATAATGTCATTGTTTACTTCCAAAACTTAGAAACCGGCGAAGTTACCTCTGCAAATGCCACTCCTGATGATAAGGGTAACTGGTTTTACAGACATGATCAGTTTCTCCCTGCGGGCGAGTACGTTCTTTGGGCACAGGGGCAAAAAGATGAAGAAATGAGCCCTCCTAGCCCTCAAGAGCGAATGGTTGTTCAAAAAACTGCCATACAGTTTGGTTCTTCGAGACTAAGCTACACAAGTATTTACGTCGTGATTATTATACTGATGCTCCTCTCGGTTATAGGGCTCGTCATTTATATAATTACTCACGGTATAAAAGGACGACGCAAGCAAAAGGCATTCTTAGAAGGGTTACGACGCACTGAAGAGACTCTACGCCGAGAATTTGCCGTGCTCGAGCGAGATATTCAAGGGGAACTCGCTTTGATTAGGAGAATGAAAATTACCAAAGATTTTTCAGAAGAAGAAAAACGGCGCGAAGCAGAAATGCTTCGTGACATTGAAGCGGTGCGTCGGTTTATTGGAAAAGAAATTTGGGAAATTGAAGAAGCGAAGCGGCACTCTGATCTTGTTTAACTCTAACTTTCACGCACGCCTCAGTTTAAGTTTCTCGTCGAGCCTTCGAACGCAGAACTTCATTTAAATATTGCTTACGAAGCCGTACACTTTGGGGAGTAATTTCCAAATATTCATCTTCAGCCATAATTTCAAGACCGCGCTCGATTGTAAGTGCGTAGGGTGGAATAAGATCAATTGCTTCGTCTGCTCCTGCAGATCGGATGTTTGTAAGTTGCTTTCCTTTTGTTGGATTAACTTTCATCTCTTCGCCTTTTGCGGTGTTCCCGATCACCATCCCTTCATACACTTCGGTGCTTGGGCCAATATACAAAACTCCCCGTTCCTGGAGATTCCAGAGTGAGTAGCCTAGCGCTTTGCCGGAAGCCATAGATATCATTGAACCAACCGGGCGTTTTCTAATCTCTCCGGCGTACGGTTTGAATCCTATAACGCGGGATGAAAGAATTCCAAGGCCTTTTGTATCAATAATAAATTGATTTCGATACCCCATAAGTCCGCGCGTCGGTCCTTCGAGTAGCAATCGCAGGGTTGCATCTATACGGGTCATATCTTTTAAAACAAAGCCACGAGTGCCAAGCCTTTCAATAATCACCCCCTGATATTCTTTGGGTATATCTACAAAAACTTCTTCAAAAGGCTCCACTTTTACGCCGTTCTCTTGTCGAGTGATTACTTGGGGTTGAGATACTTGTACTTCGTATCCGGCTCGGCGCATATTCTCGAGCAATATCGCAATATGAAGTTCACCTCGGCCAAAAACTCGAAAGCTATCGGAGGAATCAAAATTAATACGGAGCCCGACATTTACCTCAAGTTCGCGCTCAAGGTATTCTCGTAACTGCCTTGACGTTACATATTTTCCTTCGCGCCCGGCAAAAGGTGAGTTGTTTATAAGAAATGTGAGTGCGATCGTTGCTTCATCAATTGCGATTGCGGGGAGAGGCGTTGCGTTTTCGTCCGTTGTAATCGTTTCGCCGATATCAATGTCCGATAGTCCGGAAATTAAAACAATGTCACCGGCGCTCGCTTCTTTTGCCTCCACTCTTTCTAATCCTTGAAACGTGAAAATCTTTGCAATCTTACCGTCTCGAGAAGCACCTTCTGGTTTTTTTATAAAGACATTTTCACCGGATTTTGCTACACCTTCGTATATGCGTCCAACCGCTAAGCGCCCCATGAAGTTATCATACCCAAGATTAAAAGGCTGGAGTCTAAGAGGTTTTTGATTCAGTTCGTCAGAAGAGGCCGAAGGGATATGCGATAAGATTGTATCNANNAGGGGGGTGAGATCTTTTGATTCTTGATCAAGTTTTAGTTTTGCGATACCAGCTCGACCATTTGCGTAGACTACGGGAAAATTTGCCTGCGCGTCATTTGCGCCAAGCTCAAGAAAAAGACCAAGGATTTGTTCTTCTGCACGATCAGGATCTGCGGCTGGCTTATCAATTTTATTTATTACGACAATGGGCTTTAGTCCAAGCTCTAGTGATTTTTTTAATACGAAACGAGTCTGTGGCATAGGACCTTCTTGAGCATCTACGACCAGAAGCACCGAATCAATAGATCGAAGAACTCGTTCGACTTCTGAGCCGAAATCAGCGTGGCCAGGAGTGTCTACTATATTAATCTTTGTGCCACGATATAGAACTGCAGCATTTTTTGAGTAAATCGTAATACCACGCTCGAGTTCGAGCGCATTTGAGTCCATTGAGACACCTTCTTTTGCGGCGCCCGTTTGGCGCAAAATCGCGTCGGTAAGAGTGGTCTTCCCATGGTCAACGTGAGCTATGATTGCAATGTTACGAATCTCCATGCTAATAGACAAAAAAATAGGCCCGTGTGCCCGGCCCAAGGTGTACAAAGATAATAATATACTAAGAGCGTTACGTCAATCCCGTTAGAGATAGGAAACGCCTGCTTGCGCAGTCAAGCTTGCGTTTCCGTTTTATGAACACGAGACCTTTGTAATTGTTTTATTAGTATTTTGTAGTTTACGCATAGAACATAAATGGGTAATCTCTAACGGGATCAATTTGTTTTAGGACGAATACTTTTTAAAGCCAATTAATTCCAGTTTCTTTTTTCGTGGCCAGGCCTTAATCTCGATCTCTCTTTTTAGAGCCTTACTTTTTGTACCAACTCTTTCTTTATAAATTATTTTTCTTACTCCTCGACTTCTTGTGTACTTACTCGCTATTCCTGCCTCATGTTCTTTAAACCGTCTCGAAACATCGGTTGTAATGCCAGTATATATGCTTCTATCTTTGCACTCAATAAGGTAAACAAAATACTTCATATATATGAATTCTATTTTTCTTTTTTAATACCGTTTAAAATGTGCTTCACTTTTTCGATACTGTCCCAGTCGTAAACGGATATGGGAATGGTGTTTTTGTTAATCTTTTTTAGAACCGTCACTTTCTTTTTTACTTCTTCAGCTGAGACCGCATCACTCTTTGTTAAAAATAAATATTCTTGTTTTTCGGCAAGCGCCTTACTGTGTTCCTTAAGCTCTCGCTTAATCGTTTTGTAATCTTTTGCAAGATTATCGGACTCCGCAGAAATCAAATGAAATAATATTTTTGTTCTCTCGATATGCCTCAAAAACTTTATTCCCAATCCTTTTCCGGTTGAAGCGCCTTCGATTAGACCGGGAATATCTGCGATGATGAGCTCGTAATATGCGCCTAAATTTGGCTCTAGTGTGGTAAAGGGATAGTTTGCCACCCTACTTTTAGCCTCGGTGAGCTCGTTTAGCAAGCTCGATTTCCCGGCATTTGGCAGTCCGATAAGCCCCACATCCGCAATAAGCTTGAGCTCTAATCGCATTGTAAAATTTTCGCCAGGAGTACCTTCTTGAAATTCTTTTGGGCTCGTATTAATAGGGGATCGGAACTTAAAATTNCCTTCCCGCCACGCCCGCCCTTCGCGATAAGGATTTTTTGACCGATATTCAATATCTCTTCGGTTGCCTCTCTTCCTGTTACGTGAATAACGGTGCCAACTGGGATTTTTAGGTTGAGATCGCTCCCGTCAGCCCCGTCGTTAAATTGCGCCTTTCCATTTTCCCCATCCTTTGCGGCTAAAGATTTTTTATATCGAAACTGACCCAAGCCGTTTAAGTCAGACGTGCCTTCGAAGTAAACGCTACCGCCTCTCCCGCCATCCGCGCCGGTGGGGCCCAAGCTCATCATGTTTTTATTAAATGCCACAGCACCCCGCCCGCCGTTTCCGGCCCGAACGGATATTATTACGTCGTCGATTAGCATAATCTAGCTGTTGTTTTTTACGTAATTAAATATAGTTTTTGAAATATCTTTAAGAATTCCCTGAAGTGTTGGAGTGTCGTATCCGCGAGTCATGACGCATAAAAGATATCGCGACTTGTAATATACGATTCCACAGTCGTGGAGTTCAGNGCCTGTTAAAATTCCTTCTGCGTAATCTCCCCGTTCGCCAAATTTGTGAGAGATTAGAATATTCGAAGGTATTCCTGCGGCTAGACCATTTGTATAATTGGTCTCGGAGAGAATCCGGAGCGTTTTTTCTGAAAATTCACGGCTTAGATAAGTACTATTATGAAGTCTTCTAAAGAAAAATGAGTAAACGCGAGGAGTGATAACGCTTGCTTCGTCGAGCGAAAGAAATCCTATCTCATAAAAAACCTCTTCCAGGTAATTAATGCCGATATTTTTAACCAGCATATCTTTTGCTCCATTATCTGATTCAGTAATCATTATTTGGAGAAGCTCCTCCACAGTGTAGGCGCGGTCGGGCACGAGCGTTGAGGAAGATTTATTTAAAGGCGATGGTAATAAATTTTGCGGTTCGTAAACAATCCTTTTTGTTAATACGTCCGGATCTGTTTCAGTCTTTTTAAAATAAGCGATCATGATCGGAACCTTAAGGAGGCTTCCCGGCTCGAATTCCATATTTTCGTTTATGCCAAAATAATGCCCGTCATCGAGCCTTCTGAAATATATTCCTACGTCTTTTGCTTGGCCGCTCGCTTTATTATTCGCTATATATTTTTCTAGATCACTCTTTAAGCCATTAAACTCGGTGAACCCATCTTTTGAAACAGTATCAAATCCTATGAGTGGTTTGATAAATTTAAAATTTCCCGACTCCGGAGATCGTATGGGAATTAAATTGTTTGCCGGTCTTGCTAAGTATCTACCAATAACCAACCCCAAAACAAAAATCGCCACACCAATAAGTGACGTTACGATTAATTTCTTTCTCCTCAAGTTATTCATACATTAACCTCAAATTCATTATACTATCTCGCTATCGTATGTTATGGTACTGATATATGAGTCCCGTTAGAGATTACCCGTCTATGTTATATGTATAAGATACGAAATATTAATAAACAAGCCCGTAAAGGTCATGTGTTGTATTACACGGAAACTAGAAGTTTCCTATCTCTAACGGGATGAGCCAGTCTTCAAGTTTCTATAACCTCGGCATTGCGCCAAGTATTTTGGGCGTATTAGACAAGCTTAATTTTGTTTCGCCTACACCAATTCAGGAAAAATCTATTCCTGGAGCAATCGAGGGTAAGGATTTGATAGGTATTGCCCAGACTGGAACAGGGAAAACACTTGCGTTTGGCATCCCCATGATCCAAGCCGCGCTTCGGGGTCAAAAAGGTCTTGTGGTTCTGCCAACGCGCGAACTCGCATTTCAAGTGCACGAAGTGCTTCATAAGGTAGGTTCTACGCTCGGACTTCGCTCTGCGGTTGTAATAGGCGGAGAGCCAATTGGTCGGCAAATACAATCACTTCGGCGTGATCCCCACATCATTATCGGAACGCCCGGGAGAATTATTGACCATCTGGGACAAAAAACAATGCGGCTTGATACTATCGCTGTTCTTGTGCTTGACGAAGCGGATCGGATGCTCGACATGGGTTTTGCGCCACAATTAAAACAAATACTTCAAGCCGTTCCCCATAATCGGCAGACGATGCTTTTCTCAGCAACAATGCCGGATGATATCGTAAGGATTGCGAAAACTTATATGAAACTACCGCTTCGCATCGAGATCGCTCCGCCTGGCACTACGGTTGAAAAAGTAACGCAGGAGCTTTTCTTTGTAGAGCGTAACGACAAGTCTCGGCTTTTGGAAAAAATTCTCTTTGAACATCGTGGCTCCGTGCTCGTTTTTTCGCGGACTAAGTTTGGCGCAAGAAGAATCACTTCAAATATTCGCGCGATGGGTCACACGACCGCCGAAATTCACTCAAATAGATCTCTTAATCAAAGAAAAGAAGCGCTTGAGGGATTTAAAAATGGTAAGTATCGGGTGCTAGTAGCAACAGATATTGCCGCACGAGGGATTGATGTAAAAGGAATCGAGGTCGTCTTAAACTTCGATCTTCCCCAGAGTCCGGAAGATTATGTGCACCGCATCGGGCGCACCGCTCGTGCGGGAGGAGCAGGACACGCAATTTCTTTTGCTACGCCGGATCAGAGAGGCGACGTGCGTGGAATCGAACGCCTAATTCGCGCCACACTTCCTCTTTCAAAGCTTCCCGAGCTTCCTCCGTCTAGAAGAAGCGACAAGCTGCCGGAAGAAAGAACGCCGCGTCCGCCTAGGCGCGGAGGTAGTGGCTATAGTGGTCGTCGAACGCCGTCTCGTTTTAGTGGAAGTCAAAGATCTTCTTCGGGATCTAGCCGTTTTTCGAATAGAGGGCGGTTTGGTAGGTAATTTTTCCATACTAAACGTTTTTAATTTTTGAGGCACGAATGTGTGCTATTCTGTGTAGATGGGAGTGCTTATATTTGCGCAGATACTATATTATTTAGTAGCTTCTCTAGCTATAATTGTGCTTGGTGTGTTTTTGGCGATAATCACATACCACATGATCTACATAGCGAAAAATTTGCGCAATATATCCGACAATCTTGATGATACTTCGGACGAATTAAAAAAACGGATTGAAGAAGTTATTGAACGACTCTCTTCGTTCCCGATACTTTCGTATTTTTTGAGGCGGGACAAATCTCGCGCGCCTCAAAAAAAAGGTCGCAGCAACAGTAATAAATAGAAATCATATGAAGAAAAAACAAGCAAAAAAAGTGAAAAGAGGTAAGAGTGGGGGAGGGCTTGGAGCCGTACTTGCGGGAGGGCTTATTGGTGCGGCACTTGGCGTCGGAGCTGGGTTGCTTGCGGAGTCAAAACTCGGAAAACAGTTAGGAGGAAAAGCTAAGCACCTGTCTGCGGATTTTTATAGATATATGGCGCCGAAAATCAAGAAAGTAAGAAGAATGGGAGAGGCGGAATACAAAAAGTTTGTGGCAGAAGCAATGGCGCGATACGCCAAAGACAAAAGACTTTCGCAAAGTGAAGTCCAGCATCTCGTGAGAAACGCTCACGCAGCCTGGAAACATCTGAAAAGAAATCTGTAGATATTACATTTTGAATAAAACAGCCCGCACGACCGGGCTGCTTTATTCACATCTACTACCTAACCTAATAACGTGCGAAGGAGTTTGGAATAGTACAGAGAAAAGTTATTCCGATCGATTAGTGGTGTTTACCGATAAAGAAGGAAAATAAAAAAAGAGGGTGAGCCCCTCTTTTTAGATTTAAATTCTATCCTTATATCCGGAGAAGTATATGTTTTGAGTTCCAATACCCAACCTGCGCAATCTTTCGGTAAGAAACCCCTTAATTCCTGATTCGTCGGAAAAAATAATTTCCCTTCCGTTTTCCAATACTTTCCACACACCCACTTCTCGAAGCACATCCATTTTACTAAAAACAACATGCGTAACACCGTTCACTCTCACTGCTTTCTCGAGCAAATCCCAACTCATCCAGTTGCACTGCCGTCGCCGACCGGTATTTGAACCAAACTCTTCTCCAATCTCACAAATGGACTGAAATATCGGACTATCGGGCTCAAACTTTCTGCTACCTACGTATGTCTCGTAAATTTTCGCAACACCCCAAACATCTCTTACTGCTCTTGGAGGAATTCCATTAAGAACCGCCCCACCAGCCGTACAATGACTTGAGGTAACAAAAGGATAAACCCCCCAATCGATATCAAGCCCAAAACCTTGCGCACCTTCACAAAGAATTACTGGATTTGACCTGTGAAATTCCTCATATAAATCGATAAGAAAGGGTTTTAGCTCAGGAACGTCCTCTGCTCTTATTCCTGTACGTGCATATTTATCTCGATAGGCTTGGCCGTTTCCACTTCTTGTCGTTCCTATTCTTTCATTACTTCCACCATCCTCATCTTTATGAGTCTGAGTGATGATGTGGGTGTTCTGAGCTACAAATATTAAACCCTTTGTACTAACCCCGCCCGCCTCTAACATGGCAAGCTCCTTGAAGAATTGTTCTGGGTCTAGAACACAACCGAAACCTATAATCGACTTTATCCCAAAGAAAACTCCAACCGGTATGTGACGCGTAATAAATTTTTTGCCTTCATGAAAAATGGTATGACCTGCGTTACAGCCACCGTTATAGCGGAGAACATGCGTATACCTACGCTTTTTTAGAAGATCGTGAGCGACCTTACCTTTTCCGCAGTCGCCATACTGAAGATCAACAACTATGTCGGCGATCATTTTGGCGCCTCCGATTTTTAGAAAAGTTCTATCTAGAAGACTACAGTGGCATGGCTAAAAAGTAAATATTCCTATACTCAAAAAGCGGGATGGACAAAAAATCAAAACTCAAGTAAAATCTAAAAATGGATCACGTTAGAAGCCCTGCCTACCGGCAGGCAGGCGCGATCGCCTTATATGGGATTATAAAATAACTATGGTCGAATTACAGAAAACTAATACTATTTGTGGGTCGCGACTGATCGCGATCTGCTTCTAAACGGGATGGATAAAATAGTGCATTTTGAGATTCCGGCGGATGACGAAGGTCGCGCGCAGAAGTTTTATACCGATGTTTTTGGCTGGCACGCAAACGCCATGCCGCAAATGGGCTATACGATTTTTCACACTGGCCCGACAGACGATAAAAACGGAATGCCGAAGGAAGTTGGTTTTATTAACGGAGGAATGTTTAAGCGGAGCGACTTGAATCCCGTAAAAGCTCCGTCATTTGCGATTGACGTAAAAAATATCGACGAAGCGACAGAAAAAGTGAAAGGCGCTGGTGGCTCGATCGTAAAGGAGAAAACCGCAGTTGGAGATATGGGATTTATTGTTTACTTCAAAGATCCAGAGGGAAATATCTTGAGTCTTTGGCAAAACGCTGTTAAATAAAAAGCTTTAATTCTTCACTTCCTCAAGCGAAGTTCCGTTAATTTTTAGATATTTTGAGACGCCAATTGATGGCTGGGCCGCCATTGGCTCGCCCGGTTTTCGATCAGCATAATTTGCAATCACCTCGCCGTTTCTTATTTCAAGTGTCTGAGGAGTAATCCTGTCGCCTAAAAGAAACGCATTTGTTCCTTTTGTCCCACTCGGTAAGTTCAAAGCTACGGCTACGTAATAAAATGTCCCGCTTCCGCCCGGTTCGTCTACCAGTATTATCGCGGCGTCCTTCCTACCATCGGCATTCAAGTCTCCTAAAGTTGGCTCTCCAAAAATTTCAGTTGTTATTTTTGTAGGAGATTCGCCCAACACCTCTTCTTCCGCCTTTCCGTTAACTAAAGTAACCGATGCGCCGTCAATTGTATAAGTCGTGTTTAGTGGGTCAAAAGAAACATTACTTGCCACGGGAGTATTCGGTTTATTAATTTGAAAAAACCAAAAGCCCAAAGCGACAATAACGAGCGCAAGAACTATTAAGATATCCTTTTTATTCATTAGTGATATTTTAAACAATTTGTTAATAAAAGTATAATTATAATAACCTGACAAAATGAAAAAAATCTCACCTCGCAAAAAAGATTCGAAAGTCAGCAAATCTGTCCTAACCGTAGATCACGGAAACGTGATCTTGAGGTTTGATAAGGTTTCTTTTAATCACGGAGTTAAAAAACCGATTCTTGAGGATGTTAGCTTTGGTATTCGTGAGGGAGCGAAAATAACTCTGATGGGTCAGAACGGCGCGGGTAAAACCACTTTATTCGATCTTATTATGTCCGCTCATATTCCGGAGGAGGGGAGTATTCACATTCAAAAAGGAATGACGATTGCACAAGCCGTTCAGGTAATGCCGCGAGAAAGTCTTAAAATGTCTATTCGAGAGTTCTTTGAAAGCGCTTTTACGAAAAAAGTTTACGATATCGATCCGCGAATAGAAGAAGTTTTGGAAGTTGTGCATCTCACCGCGCCTTTTGAGAAAAAGATTCAGGATTTCTCGGGTGGTGAGCAGGCTCGTTTGCTTTTAGCTTACGCCTTAATCCAAAAGCCGGACATCTTACTTCTAGACGAGCCCACCAATAATTTAGACAAACAGGGGATCGAGCACTTAACCAAATTCTTGATTGAGTATAAAAAGACTTGTCTTGTAATCTCACACGATTCCGTTTTCTTAAACGCTTTTACTCACGGAGTTTTATATCTCGATTCCCGCACCCATAAAGTAGAGTACTACGTTGGTAACTACCTCGATGTTGTAAGTGAGATTACGGCTCGGATAGAGCGTGAACGGATGAAAAACGTCCGCTTAGAGCGTGAGATATCCGAGCGTAAAGAGCAGGCAAACTTTTTCTCTCAAAAAGGCGGTCATATGCGTGACGTTGCACGCAAGATGAATGAGAAAATCGAAGAGCTAGAGGGGCAGCTCGTTCAAACTCGAGAGGAAGATAAAACTATTCGCGATTTTTTTATTTCCGCAGAGGTATTTCCTGAAGCTGTTGTAACCATTAGCTCGGTTTCATTGATACGCAACCACAAACCGACGAACCATAAAGTTGGTAAGACTCTAAAAAAAGGGGATCGATTGCTTGTGAGCGGGCCAAACGGTATCGGAAAGACATTTTTCTTGGAAAGTATGGCAAATGGTATGGCGAAGGGAGTTAAGATTTTATCTAAGGCGACTCTCGGCTACTACCGCCAAGATTTTTCCGGACTTGATATGAAATCCTCTGTATATAAAGCACTCTCGGACGCGATGCATAAGGACTCTCAACAAGAACTTCGCTCCGTTGCGGCGCAGTTTTTACTCACAAGCGAATTACTAGACAACAAAGTTGAATCACTCTCCGAAGGGCAGAAAGGGCTTCTCTGCTTTGCGCAGTTCGTGCTTCAGAAGCCGGCACTCTTAATTCTTGACGAGCCGACAAATCACATCAACTTCCGCCACTTGCCGGTAATCGCCCGCGCGCTAAATAAATACGAGGGAGTAATGATCCTCGTCTCTCACATGAGCGAGTTCGTAAAAGAAATCAAAGTTACGGATACGCTCGATATGGGCAAATTGTAAAATGTGGGACGTAATCGTGGTTGGCGGGGGGCCGGCGGGGATGATGGCGGCGGGACGTGCTGGAGAAAGAGGAGCTAAAGTTATTTTGATTGAGAAAAACAAATCGCTCGGCAAGAAACTTCTAATTACCGGTGGCGGAAGGTGTAATGTAACTAATTCCGAGCTCGATACCCGTAAATTACTCGCGAAGTTTAAGCGGGACGGGAAGTTTCTCTTCTCGGCTTTTTCTAAGTGGGCGGTTACGGAAACGTTGGATTTTTTTCACTCGAGAGGAATGGATACTAAAGTGGAGCGTGAGCTACGCGTGTTTCCTAAGTCGGATTCCGCTCAGTCTGTCTTAGACGTTCTTGCTAAGTACCTAGGGGAAAATAATGTTACCGTGCTTTGTAATTCTCCGGTAGTTCAAGTAGTGCGTGAGAGCGAGGCGCTTGTCGGCGTAAAGCTAAAAAATAAAAAAGTGATACAGGGCAGATCAATTATTATTGCAACTGGCGGAACATCGAGGCCGGAGACGGGCTCGACTGGTGACGGTTATGAGTGGCTGAAGAGTATCGGGCACAAAGTTATCGAGCCCACGCCTTCTCTAGTGCCGATAGCGATTAAAGATAAGTGGATTAAAAAACTTGCGGGCGTGAGCATACCAGAGGTAAAGCTCGCGATATTTCAAAATAATGAAAATCAAGGCTCTCTAAACGGAAAGATCCTTTTTACTCATGTAGGCGTGAGCGGGCCCACGATACTTAATATGAGTAAGGATGTGGGCGAACTCTTGAAATATGGGAGTGTTACTATTTCTCTCGACTTATTGCCTAAAGATGGTTATGGAACGCTTAACGCCAAGCTCCAGGAGCTTTTTAAGCATCACGATAAGAAAAAGTTTCGAAACGCTCTTTCTAACTTAATCCCGTCGGCGATGACTCCAATCGTAGTTGAGCTCTCTGGCATCGATAAAGAAATTGAGTGTAATAGCGTCACGCGAGAAGAGCGATTAAGGCTCGTCAGTCTCTTAAAAGCCATTCCAATGCAGGTAGATAAACTCCTTGGAGTAGAGAAGGCTGTTATCACAAGCGGAGGAGTGGTGCTAGAAGAAGTTGATTTTAAAACAATGCGCTCTCGATTATTCCCAAATCTCTATCTTATAGGCGACATACTAGATATCGATCGGCCTTCAGGCGGATACAGCCTTCAACTTTGTTGGACAACAGGATTTGTAGCGGGGAGCTCGATTTTTATTTGAAAATAAGCGCGGAATTTTATAAACTAAGTGAGCTCGAATCCTGATAGGCTAGGTAAACTTGGTCGATTAATATCAAGAATTTTTATGATCTATTTATTACCCAGTGTTTTAATTTTGGTGAGTTATTTATTTGGGGTTTATTTTGCCCATCAAGAGACGAGAGGTGTTATTGAAAGACCTTTAATGTATCGCGGTGAGCTTACTTTATTAACACTCACTCTTTTACTGGGATGGGTTCCGCTTGTAATTGGAATATATTTAGCTTTTCAAAAATCGAGGCTTATTTTTTCTTTATTACTAATCATGATTAGGTTTATTCTCTTGCCAACTTTATTCAATAATAGAATAAAGAATTTTATGAACGAGAGGGGATTCTAGGTGTTTCGAAATGGAAAATCCTCAAAAAAATAAAGAGACTGCTTATGTTTTTGTTAGGTATCTAAAAGAAAAATACAATTGGAACTACAAAATTGTTTTGCCCGGAGTCAAAAATCAACCTCTTTTTGATGTGAGATTAATCTCCGCAGATAGCGGAGAACTGCTTTTGCAAATGAAGCAAGTGGTGCAAGGCGACATTGAATTTATGAGAAGTAAAAAAGGTCAGCCTGGAATGGGTAGGCCTGGAAAAGATAAAATGTTTAAGAATTCGGAATTAGTTCCTTTGGTAAAAAAATCTGAAGAGCAATATAGAAACGAGGCTAGAAATCTGATTTTAATCCTACATGATGATGAGTGTTACCTCACACCATGTGACACATCTTTAATAAATAAAAACGAGTTTGCAAATGGAAGCTTTAAAGGTATTTATATGGTTTCGCCAGAACATAAACTTTTTGGAGCCGATGGTAATAAAATACAAAACGAGTTTGTTTTCGAGATCAAAAATGCTTTCGGTTGAATCAAGATCCAACCGAAACACCATTCCTGCCCGCTTGTTTGCTAATATTGAATAATGAATCGAAAAGGCTTTGCACCAATCGCGATCCTGATTATTATCGGGGTTTTGGTTGTGGGCGCTGGAGTAGTTTATTACGCAACAAAAAATCATTCGCCGGAGTCTCGGGTATGCACTATGGAGGCAAAGCAATGTTCTGATGGGAGTTATGTCGGTCGCACGGGACCGAATTGTGAATTTACCCCTTGTCCGAAAATTGAGGCGCAAGTAGAGTCGCGTCCGGCGACGAGCTCTACACTCGGCGGGCCGGAGAAACAATCAACGGCGCCTCACGTTTCAAAGTCCGGTGAGTTACAGGATTGTCCGAGCCCAACCGCAACTAATTGCAAAAAAACCGGACAATATTCATACGATCCGAGCGGAGGAAGGTG
>JGI1358J11329_10002378_pt1 | contig 14546 bp, 15 predicted proteins | sample Subgroupgradi54m_FD_11329 | JGI IMG/M metagenome (IMG submission 11329)
GGCGGGCCTGCCGCAAGATCTGCCGGCAGGACGGCAGCAGCGCGTTGATCCGGCGGAATGTCCGTCGCGCTTGCCGGGCCGTCATCACCATCGTGGCCGTCATCACGACCGCACAGACGGCGATGACCGACAACAGAAAGAGCGCGAAGGCGGACTCAGTCATGGGCGGGTACACAAATAAAAATACGGCACTTCCGCGCATCGCGGATGTACCGCGCTCCAAGACGATCCTGAGGAACCATGTCCATTCTTTCGGTAGCCCGGCTATCCCACCACCTGTCGATCGCGGCCGTGCCGCGATCACTTATTTTCCTGTCGAGGTCCGCTTTCAGCGGCCCCGACAGGTGGTGGGACCCGTGGCGTTGCGTCCCCGGATTGCTCCGGGTTTGCCGTTATCGAGAATGTCAAATACCCGCGGACAAACTTACGTAAAACAACTTAAGACAACCATACCTGAGGCGCTGCGTGCGCGTCAAGGTCGAGTCAGGATATTTTTAGGATGGCCGTTGCCGCTCAACCCACGCAATCGCATAGTCCGCGATCTCTTCCCAGCCGGGACTGGCGATCAACCAGTGCGTGCGCCGAGGGAATTCTTTGAACTCGGTGACGGCGGCGGATCCGCGATACCTGCTGAAGTTGACGCGATTCGTGACCGCGTCGACGGCCCGGTCCAATTCCCCGGCGGTCAGCAGCAGCGGAGCCCGCCGGCTGTTCTGAAAATTGATGCGCGTGTCGACGCCGAAGAGCGCCTGGTAAAAGATTCGTCCGGGCGTCGGCACCACCTGCCGCTCATACACCTGGCGCAACTCCGCCTCCGGCAGCGTGTGCGCAAAGCTCCACCGGAACTGCTCCGGCGACATCATGAATAACTTCCTCCACCCGCGCCAGGCGCACAGCACCGGCAATCCGGACCGGACCGCATTCGGCCCCGGCAGCACCCCTCTCGGCGGAGCCGAGTCAATCGCCACGCCCGCGCAGCCCAAACCCCGGTCGAGGAGCAACTGCACAAAGAGTCCGCCGAAGGAATGTCCGATGAGAATCGGGGGCTCGGGCAGCTGCGTGATGATTAACGCATAGTGGTCGACGATCTCGGCAATCCCCAACTTGGAGAGTTCCGGTGCCGGCTGGCGGCGCAACTCAGCGACCGGGCGGTCGTCGTACGGCCAAGTTGGCGCGAGGCAAGCATAGCCGCGCTGCTCATAGCGGGCCTTGAAGAGATCCCAGCACGCCGGAGTCATATAGGCCCCGTGCACCAGGATGATTGTCTTCATGGCGTTGATCTGTGGGAACGATTCACCGGGACGGTGAATCGGATGGGCCGGCGGCAGGAGTAAACAACCGCCGGTACTGCCCGTAGCCTTCTTTCTCCAAATCCTCCAGCGGGATAAACCGCAGCGCGGCGGAGTTGATGCAATACCGCATGCCGGTGGGCGCGGGCCCGTCGTCGAACACATGCCCCAAATGCGAACCGCTCTGTTTGGCGCGCACTTCCGTGCGCACCATCCCGTGGTTCGTGTCCTTGTTCTCTATGATGGACTCCGGCTTGATGGGTCGCGTAAAGCTGGGCCATCCGGTGCGCGAGTCGAATTTGTCGGTCGAGGCAAAGAGCGCTTCCCTGGTGACCGGGTCCACGTACAAGCCGGGCTGGTGGTTGTTCCAATACGCGTTGTTGAAGGGCTGCTCCGTGCCGCCTTCCCGCATGACGTGATATTGCTCAGCACTCAACCGCCGCTTGAACTCCGCCTCGCTGACGGGCAAGGGACATTGCTCGGGCACGTTCGCCGGTGTCTTGTCATGCGGTTCCGCCATCGTCTTGTCCTCCCGTTCAGCGTGCAGAAATCGTCCGGCGGCCAGCAGCATGCCTGCGCACGCCACAAGCCCCATCACGCAACGCTGCCGCCGTCCACCGCCCATCGTCCGACTCATCCGTTTCACGTCTTATGGCGGAAGTTGATGTGGCACTGCCCGCCGCCGTTCTTCTCGAAGTACCGCTGGTGGTACTCCTCAGCCCGGTAGAAGACCGTCTCAGGAGTCACCTCGGTCACAATGGGCCGCTTATACGTGCCGCTGCGCTGCAGGCGGTCTTTCGACGACTCCGCCGCAGCCTGCTGCTGCGGGGTGTGATAGAAGATCGCCGAGCGGTACTGGTCGCCGACGTCAGGCCCCTGCCGGTTCAGCGTGGTCGGGTCGTGGATGTTCCAGAACACATCTAGCAGTTGCTCATAGGAGATCTGGGCGGGATCGTATTCCACTTCCACCGCTTCGGCATGGCCGGTGGTGTGGGTGCACACCTGCTGGTACGTAGGATTGGTGGTGTGGCCGCCGGTATAGCCGACCGTGGCGTTGGTCACGCCCTTGACCTGCCGGAAGGCGTCCTCAACTCCCCAGAAACAGCCGGCAGCAAAGGTCGTTTTTTCCCTCTTCATCGTCCCCTCCGTAGGCTTGGGTGGTTGAGAAGCGTGCTCTCCGGTATCGGCCGCTTCAGCGCAGGTGCGTGAGACGCCGGCGATCAACAATAGCCCAATCAGTACGATGCGCAAACGCTTCATGGAATAAGTGTACATCTTCGGAGAGATCCGCACAATCGCCCCCCTTGCACGGAGCCGTCGGGGATGTGAAAAGTCCTGATTCTCGACGGAGAATCAGGACTCCTTCATTTCCTCGACGCTGATTCCGATCCGAGGGAGTGGCTGGCCGTTTACGATTCAGATCAACCTCTCAGGTTCCTTGCGAACCCCCTCTCAGCACAGGCATATCTTGGCCGGTCGTTCTTAACCTGATTCACGTGATCCTTGGTAAGCCTCCGAGAGGCGGTTTAGGTTGCCTATCTGAGCGCCGCTCTCGCACTGTTCGTGCGTGATACCAATGATTAGGAGACCTTCGCCTTCTTCTTTCCAGTAAAGGTCGAGTTGAGGACTTGCCCATTCTTTTTGGCCCATACCGCCGTGCCGCTGATTGTATTCCCGGCCACCTGCCCAGACCAGGTCATCTTTCCCTCTTTGGCGCTGGCCTGTTCAGTCTGAAACGAAGGGCTCGCTGCTGTACCCGCTGTGGTGTAGCTCGATGGCGCGAAGCCATACTTCACACAGGCTGTCGAGGTCATTTGTCCGCCCTGAAAGATCAACGCGTCCTTCGAAGGCTTCTCCCCTGCCTTCTTCGCCGCCGCATCAGGGGTGATAGTGATCTGCCACCTCGTGCCATCCAGCGGCGTTGCCGCGTGGATCATCCCCGGACTGACACAGACGCCAACCAGTATCCCAACTGCCAACCCCACGTTCCGCATTCCGCACCTCCGCCTCTTTGGTCATCTCCACGCATTGTAGCCCGATTATCTACGCGAAGCGATAGATGGCGGCGGCCAACAGGGCTGCCAGCGGCAATGTCACGAGCCACGAGAGCAGGATGTTACGAATGACACCCCACCGGGCCGATTGGTTCACCGTGCCCAATCCGAAGAGGCTCCCACACGACACATGAGTCGTAGAAACCGGCAGGCCCCACTGCGAGGCAAACAGCACCAGCACCGCGGTCACCAGATTCGCCGTGAAGCCTTGGCCATGGTTCATCGTCGTGATCCGCTCGCTCATGGTCATGGCAACCCGCCTGGCGTTCAGGAGTCCACCGACGGCCATCGCCAACCCGATTGCGAGCAGCCCGGTGGAAAGTGCAATCCGAAGCGCTTGCGCCGCGATGAGCAGTGCCACGATTTTAGGCGTGTCATTCAGTCCGCGGGCAAAACTGACCGCCCCGGCTGAGAGAAAGTGCACACGATCCAGCACCCATTGCGAATCAATGCCGAGGATATGCCCTTGGTAGCGCTCAGTGCAAGCTGACAACTCCCCGACACTCAGCGACAAGCCGGTTGAGCGAAGCACGGCGGTCCCATTCGGCTGAACCATGACGGGTTGCGGGACTCCGCCATTGACGCACAGACACATCTGCCGTTCGATGCCCAGGCGTAAACGAGCGAAGCGGAAGAGCGGATAGAGCATGGCTGTCGAGGCGAAACTCAAGAGCGGACTAACCGCCAGCGGCACGAAGAAACTCTGCCCGAGTTTTCCTGCGTTGACTGTCCCGACGGCAGCTAGCCCCGCACCGATCAAACCACCGGTCAGCGCATGTGTGGTCGAAATAGGAAAGCCCGTCAGCGTTGCCAGCATGACGGTGAGGGCCGCGCCAAGACCTACCGCCAACAGGAATTGCGGATCCTGCGTCAACAGATCCGGAACCAGCCCCTTGCCGCTGAACGTCTTGACCAGCCCACCGGAGAGTAGGATCGCGGCACACGAGCCGGCCAACGTCGTCCCCGTCGCCCACCAGAGCGCTTTGCGATAGTCCGTCGTGCCGCTGCCAAAGAGGGTGGCGACCCCTTTGAAGTTATCGTTGGCACCATTAGCATACGCGAGGAACGCGACAGTAAGCACCAGCCATGCGACCATCGAATTACTTCTCCGTGATCATGATGACTCCGCAGCCGATTCGGCTGCCAGCGTTGCCGGTCGGTTGGCCGAAGTCATCGGCCTTCTCATGCAAGATGATGGCCCGGCCATCCACACTGGGCATTCCGCCCATTCCTTTGAGTGATACCCCTGGTAGCACGACGGTGGCTTTCCCGGACCCCTTCGGGTTTACCTCAATGTTTCCCATATCACCGGCATGCGCCTTCGTGGAACCATCCTTCGGAAGAAATCCGTGCGGCACTCCAGCCGGGTTGAAGTGCCCACCCGCCGCCTTCCCTTGATCACCGCAGTCACCTTTTTCATGAATATGCAGCCCGTGCGTGCCGGGCGGAACGCCAGCCACATTCACCACAACTTTGAGTCCCTGTGGGGTATCCTTCAGCGTCGCGCTGCCTGAGACGTGAGAACCCTCGGTCGTCCCTTTGATCACGGCTTTGCCCGTTTCCGCCCAGACATTCGCACAGCCCACGATCAACCCAACACCAATGAATGCACCCCATCCGTGTTTCATCGTTCCCTCCCTCACCGTTAATATCGCTACAGCACAATCAACTCATATCCCTGATCGACCCATTTGGCGATGCTCGGATGCCCCGCGTACTCAGCAGTCACTGGTACCTGCCGTTGGGCCAGCCGATCCTTCACCTGAAAGGCTCCAGCGCAGAAATCGCAAATAATTTCCACAATGCCGGCCTGTTTGAGCTGCTCATACATGGGCTTGAGCTTCGATTGACTGTCCGGATTGCTCAATTCTTCCGCCCATTCCGTCCCAGCACCATCGAAGATCAGCACCACCTCGTGCCCGTGTTCCTTCAGTTCTTTCGCGTATAGGAACGCATGGAGCGCCCGCGCCGTGCCCTCGTGACTCTCCTTGCCGGCTTGCAGAATGATTGCGTACTTGCCCGCTGCCTGGGCGGAAGGAATCGGAATACCCATTTGCATTCCCATCAGGATCAACCCGCCAAGCAGTGCCCTGCGGACCATATCTCGCATTCTTCCTCCTTACGCTCTAATACATCATTCAGCGGTTCCGTTCCCTGGTACAAGTTGCCCGGCCTTGGCAATGGAGGCTAGGTAGCGTGCGCTGGGGCGCATCCGCCGCCGCTGTGTTGCGTAGTCCACCTCCACTAAGCCAAACCGCGGGACGAAGCCTTCATGCCATTCGTAGTTATCCAGCAGCGACCAGTACAGGTAACCCAGCACCGGAACGCCTTCGCTCATGGCGCGGGCAACTTCGGCCAAGTGATCCTGGATGAACCGTGTGCGTTGCCCATCATCGTTCGTGCAAATGCCGTTTTCCGTCACGAGAACTGGAAGCCCGGTACGCGCCAGTTGCTTGAGGCACTGGTAGATCCCTTGGGGGTAAACTTCCCACCCAAGAGAGTTCCGGACACCGGCATCCGGATGGTGCGTGAGCGAGCACACCTCCCCAAACAGCTTGCCCCATGTCCAGCCCTTGAAATGGACAAAATCCCGTGTGTAGTAGTTCAGGCCGATGAAGTCCAGATACCGGCGGTGGATGCTGCGCCGGAGCAGGTGCTGAAGCCGGGGCAGCAGATGCCCACGTTCGAAGGACTCGGCAATCGCGCTGTTGAAGTAGCTCTGCCGCACCCACGTCGCCAGGCGGTCTTTGCGTGAACGGGGATTGCACGGGGTGAACACGACCATGTGCTTCGCAAAGCCAACTAGCGGTACAAAGCCTTGACTATCCAGGCGAGCGTGAATGAGATGGTAGGCCATCGTATGCGCGTGTAGCAGCCGCTCAAGTACACGAAAGGCCGCTGGCCATGAGCGCTGGCCAGGGGGCCACACGCCGGCGACGTAGCCTTGATAGACATAGATGGCCGGTTCGTTGAACGTAATCCAATACCGCACCGAGGAACCGAGGGCCTCAACGACTCGCTCGACGTAGTGACCGAACTGCTCAGTGGCTTTAGGCTGCTGCCATCCTCCCCGTTCGCTGAACCATTTGGGGCTCGTGAAGTGGAAGAGCGTAACGATTGGTTCGAGGTGACGCTCACGTAATGCAGCAATGACCTCTTGGTAATGCGCAATCGCCTCCTCGTCCCATCGGCCAGGTTGTGGCTCAATGCGGCTCCACTCAATGGAGAGGCGATGCGCATTGTGGTGGAGCTGTTTGGCCAGGTCAAAATCCTCACGAAACCTCCGGTAGTGGTCGCAGGCCAGCCCCGACCGACCCTTCACGTGTCCGGCCTGTTCCCAAGCCCACCAGTCGCTGTAGGCGTTCTCACCCTCTACCTGGTGAGCCGACATCGCCGCTCCCCACAAGAATGGAGCAGGAAATGTCGGCGCACTAGGAGATTGCATTGTCCCCGACCCAAAGACCAAAAACTCAACTGCAAGCCGCCTTAGTAGCCTGCTTTTTCATGGGCCGGCCGCAACACGTCGGAGCCGGCTGATTTGCTGGCGCCTGTTGAGCCAGACAGCCCTGCGGATTGGCCGCGCATACGTATGTCACCTTCTCCGCGGAACCACAACATCCGTCACCCATTGCTTCCTCCTTGCTTATGGCCCGTCAACGCTTCACGAGAAGCCGGGCCTGCTGCACATAATCTCCTAATGCTTAGGATGCTGATATTCCCAAAATGGATTCTACTTTTCTCCTCGATCGCCTGTGCGTTCGTTCAACAACCAATCGTAGTCGAGAAACGCAAGGGCTAACTGCCGCGACCGGATGGCCTCAGCGGTGCGTCGACTCAGATAAGGCTCGATCCGCGGTAACAGTTTCTGCGGCGTCAGCCTCCCGAGCCAGCCGAGCTCGCTAGCTGGCACAAAATCGGCTTTATACCACTCAAAGATCTTAGAAACCAACAGCGCTGAACCCTCGATACGCATTCCTCTCGAGGTATCGCCCAGAAACTGCACTGCCTGATCCTGGAGTTGCGCCTCGACTCGTTCGGGCACATAGGCTTCCGAGCGCAGAACGGGACAACTGGAAGAGGCACAGACAAGGGCGAAGTGAACCCGTGGATCGCCTAGCATGCGGGCTTGGTGCTCCATCTGGTTCAGTGTTAGCTCGCTTCCTGCTACCGGATACCGAATTTTGTCGAAAAAGCCCGGCACCTTCTTAACCGAAGCTACTGGGTAATGATCCAGCACCCCTCTCACTACGTTTGCGTTATAGGCGTTGATCCAGAAAGCCAACCTCTCCGAGGGCGATACAGATGAATCCATTCGGGCCGCAGCCACCACAGCTAGGTAGCGATCAAGCGGGCTGCGTGAAGCCTGTATAGCCCGATAATCCACTTGCCCGTCTTTCACATATGTACGCAGCAGAACATCCCATGAACCGTAATCTACAGCAGCCTGCGCGAAACAAGGGGCTACCATGTTCAAACTTAAGGAGATCGCAACTGCCACAATCCTCATGATCGCCGCCACGCCAACCATCTCCGCATCAGTGTCTTGACCGACGGAGAAAGCTTGGTTTGCAGGTATTGATTGGCGATTCTCTTAATCACCTCAGCCTGTGTTGGATACGGATAGATCGCCTTCGCCAGTGACGACAGTCCGCGGCCACTGACTTTCGCGAGCGTGAAGTAGCTGAGCAGATCTCCCGCATGCGCGGCTACAATCGTTGCTCCCAGCAACCGATCCGTTCCCTGTCGCAGGTGCACGCGGACGAACCCCGCGTCCTCTCCATCCAAGATCGCGCGGTCATTCTCCGTCAATGGCACGGTGATCGTGTGGACCGCAATCCCACGCTCGCGAGCCTGCGCTTCGTACAAGCCCACATGGGCTACCTCAGGATCCGTGTACGTGCACCAGGGCACGACCAGCCGGCTCATCCGCCCACCGGCCCACTTCGAGATCAGCGCGTTGACCATCGCTATGCGTCCGAGCGCATTGGCTGTGTGAGTAAACTTAAGCGGCGTGCAGACATCCCCCGCAGCATAGATGCGCGGGTTGGACGTCTGGAGGAAATCGTTGACCCTGACACCCGTCTTATCGTAGGCCACACCTGCGGCCTCAAGATTCAGGCCATCGGTATTCGGAGTCCGTCCGACGCCGACGAGCAGCGCATCACACGTCAGCTCGCGGCTTTTTCCCGCTTGCTCCAACGCGACGGTTGTCTCTTGCCCGCTGCGACGAACCGACTTGACGACTGCGCTGAGGGTCAACTCGACCCCGTCGCGTATTAAGGCCTGCTGCACCAACTCTGCGGCATCCGCGTCTTCCCGGATCAGGACATGCGCAGCGGTATCAATGAGCGTGACCCGACTGCCGAGCCGCGCGAATGTCTGCGCCATCTCACAGCCGATCGGCCCAGCGCCAATCATCGCAAAGCGGGCCGGGATCGCTGTCAACTGAAAGACGGTCTCATTGGTGAGGAATGGCACCTCCCGCAGCCCAGGAATGGGTGGCGCCGCTGCTCGGGCGCCCGTCGCAATGACCGCCCGCGCAAAGGTGAGTGTCTGGCCGCCGATCTCCACTTGATTTGAACCCGTAAACTTCGCCTGGCCTAGGAAGACGTCGACGCCAGCTTTGGTGAGATGGTGCACGGAGTCAGCCGGCGCAATACGGGCGCGCAGCCTGCGCATGCGCTCAAGCACCGCGGCCCCGTCGATGACGACACCATTTGGGACTCGGATGCCATGCGCATCCGCCTGGCGGACAGCGGCAGCAACCCGCGCTGATTTGATCAGCGCCTTGGAGGGAACACAGCCGGTGACGAGACAGTCCCCGCCGGTCAGGTGCCGCTCGATCAGCGCCACCCGCCCGCCGATGGCGGCACAACCCGCTGCCGCGGTCAGGCCAGCGGTGCCGGCGCCGATGACGACGAGATGATAGCGGCTCTTGGGTGTTGGGTTTACCCATCCCGGTGGATGCGTCTGGGCCAGGAGCTCCTGATTGTGTGGATCGTCCGGAAGAATAAGGGGATGAGGCGCGCGAGCCGTTTCAGTTGTCATGAGGAGCTCCCTGGAGTGCTCTTACGCCGTGCGATCAAACGTTGCAGCACGACCAAACCCAGAATGAGGAGCATTGCGACGCCAAGTTTCCAAAGTTGTGCGGGGTCAGTCAGTGAATAGCCGAGATAGACGTACGCGAAACTGCCCGGAATCATGCCCAGCACAGTCGCCGGGGCGTAGGCGCTAAATCGCACGCGCGAGAAGCCCAACCCGTAGTTCTGCACATCGAAGGGCAAGTTCGGCAGCAACCGGATCAGCAGCACAGCGGTAAAGCCGTTGGCGGCCAGCTTGGCATCCCATGCCGCCAGCCTCCCGCGCAGTAGCCGCTCCACCCCCTGCCGCCCCAAGAGCCGCGCCACGAGAAATTCGCTGAAGGCCCGGATCGAAGCACCCACCAGCGCGGCCAGCGTGCCCCAGAAAGGCCCGAACGCCAAACCACCGGTAATCGTCATGACGCTTGCCGGCAGCGGCACAATCGGCTGGCCGTAGGCAGCCATGTAGACAATCGGCGCCCACCACCCAAACGACAGCACGAACACTCGGATCCTTTCCGGGGTCACATCGGTAGGCCGCACTCCGAGCGCCTGCAATCCCCAGAACAGGCTGGCCAGACAGACGACCAAGATGCCGAGTTTGATCCATACGCTCCGCGTCATGGCGTCTTGAGGGCTTCTGCCGCAAACGCTGGCTGTCGCAGGAGCCCTTGCAGCAGAAGGCTGAGGACCGGATCGGCGTCGCGCGCCACGCGCAAGATCGCTGCGATATCCACCGGCTTGAGCGTTTCCGGCACGCACCGATCAGAAATGAGACTGATGCCAAGCACCTGCAGGCCTGCATGCACGGCCGCGATGACTTCCGGAATGGTGGACATGCCAACCGCATCGGCGCCGATCATCCGAAGGAACCGGTACTCAGCCCGCGTCTCCAGACTCGGGCCGAAGACTCCGACATAAACCCCCTCCTGAAGCGGCACAGCAGCCTCCTGAGCCGCCTCACGAGCCGCGGCGCGCAGCGCCAGGTTGTAGGGCTCGCTCATGTCCGGAAACCGCGGCCCCAGCCACTCCTCATTTGGGCCCACCAATGGATTGACGCCCATCAGATTGATGTGGTCGCTGATCAGCATCAGAGCGCCCTCGGAGTAGTCTGGATTGAGGCCGCCGGCGACGTTCGTGATAATCACGCGCCTCACGCCCACCGCCGCCATCAGCCGCACAGCGTAGGCGACCTCTGCCGGGCTGTACCCTTCGTAGCAATGCACTCGACCTTCGAAGACCAGCACCTGCTGTGCGCCGACGCGGCCCCAGCAGAGCCGGCCGGCGTGTCCTTCAAGGTTGGAATATGGCAGATGCGGGACCGCGCTGTAGGGGATCTCGCGCCGATCAGCCAGGACGTCATTGACTCCAAAGCCCAATCCGGTCCCCAGTACAATCCCAGTGTCTCCACCAGCCAAACCCTGGGCACGCAGCGCCTCAACGGATGCTTTCAACCGCACCTGCAGCGCCGTCGAAGCCATCAGCAGACTCTGGCCTGTTGCCATCAGCAGCATCCTCCGGCGCTGTCACCAGGGCAGCATGCGGACAGGCCAACTTCCCTTCGCTCGCCTGACGGCTCCACGATTACAAACTGCGCCGAGTAGGGCGCACGGGAGAGTTTCGCCGCCGTATCGGTGCACACCTCCATCTCGACATTGCGGGGAAACAGGTGTCCTTCCTCATCTAGCGCCGCCTTGAACGGGCCCTTGTAGATGGCGCGCTGGCCGATGAACTGGCAGCCCGCGGTCTTCTCAAACTTGAAGCCCTCCACCGTCACCGAGAAGAACTGATAGCCCTCGATCGTCTTCCAGTACGTCTTCTTGAGCACCGAGAGGCCATAGAAGCCGGCCTGCTCCAGCATGGCCAGAAACTGCTCTTCGGTCAGTGCCCCAACAATACACTCGCCCCAGAGCCGCTCATTTACTTTCAGACGCGGCGGTACCTCGCGGTCTGAGACGATGTCGGCGATGACCGCACGACCGTGGTCCTTAAGGATGCGCCAGATCTCGGCGAAGACCTTGGGTTTATCGGGTGAGAGATTGATCACACAGTTGGAGGTGACGATGTCCGCCGTCTTGTCCTCAACCGGGATCGCCTCAAGGTAGCCCTTGCGGAAGTCCACGACGTCGTAGCCCAGCGCCTGCGCCACCTTGGGCCGGTTCGCCAGCGCGACCTCCAGCATCCGGTCGGTCATATCCACGCCGATAACGCGGCCAGCGGCGCCGACGTACTTCGCCGCGATGAAGCAGTCGATGCCGGCGCCCGAGCCGAGGTCCACATACACTTCACCCGGCTGCGGCCTGGCATCGCTCACTGGTGAACCGCAGCCGTAGAAGCGCTCGATGACGTCTTTGGGGATGTGGGCAATTTCATTCTCGCTGAACTCGGTCGGACAGCACAGCTCCTTCTGCGGCTCCTCCGCGGCCTGCCCGTAGAACTCCTGCACAATCTTGCGCGGTTTCTCCACGTCGAATGACAGGACGCAGTTGGAGTGCAGGAAAGCGACTTCCGTGTCGTTGTCGCCCAGCTCGGTCGTCCCACAGACGATCGCCCCATCGCCCATCGCGTGGAAAATGCGCGGCGCGTCGTAGCCGGAGCGCTGGTTGACGAGCGCCGCCTTCCGCGCTGTCAGCGCGTCCATCTCATCCAGCAACAGCGCTTGATAGAGCGGGTAGTAGGGATCATCGCCCACGAAATCGCCGGAGAAGAAGTAGCTGTGCTCGACGTCGCCGCCTCCGATGAGGTAGCGCAGGGGGTCGTCCGAAGCCTGGCGCTTGCGGATGACGCTGGCCTCACGAATCTGCTGCAGCACCGGGCTGTTGCGCCAGATCTGCTCGAGCGTCATGCCGTTGGTGGCATCCCCGCACCACAACGGCTTGTGGTTGGCGAACGCGGCCGAGGGGTAGACCTGGCCGTCTGCGTAGAGACAGAGGCTTTGCCAGCCGGCGTTGCCTAGGTCGAACTTCACGCCTGCCGGGGCATTCGCGCGCAGCTCGAAGGACGCCGCGTTGTCCAGGACGATCCCGTGACGGTCGGCTTCTTGTTTCACGGCATGGGTGGCGTCGATTAATTGCTCCGTTGAGGGAAACCATCCGTTCTGTTCTTCAGTAACCCGCCCGCGCCGGTGCATCCACATGAGGTGCTGCGAGCGTACGCCGGAGGACGCGGCCAGGCGCACAAGGTTGGGCAAGTCGGCAAGATTTGCGCCAGTCGCGACCGTCGTGAGCGTCACCTCGAACCCGCGTCCGGTCAGCTCTTGAAGCCCGGCGACGGCCGCGACAAAGCTACCTCTGCCACGGATGGGGTCGTTGATCTCTGCGGTTGAGCCATCCAGACTTACCTGAAATTTCACCTTCGCACGGTCAAAGCCGTCGAGCAGCGTCTTGCGGGGACCGGCGAACAGCGTCGCGTTGGTCAGCAGGATCACGTCGACTCCATGCGTGCCTGTGATGAGCCGGATCAACTCCGACAGGTCCGGCCGGACGAACGGCTCCCCGCCGGTGATGTAGCAACGGTCGACGCCCAAGGCGACGACCTCTTCGATGAGCCGCCGCCAGGTAGCCGTCGGCAACCCCGGCTCGCCCTTCGGCGAGGAGCTGACCAAACAGTGGCTGCAGGCGAGATTGCAGGAGTTGTTCGTGTGCAGCCAGGCTTCGCGCAGCCGCTCCAGGCGCAGATGGGCCGACCGCCCCTGGTAGGGCAGACGTTCCACCGGCACGAGGCTGAGGATGCCATGGCGAAGGGCCTCGCTGACAAACGCATGGACGTGGACCCACGCCTTGCCGCTGTCCAGTTGGAACTGACCGCCATAGCGCGAGACCAGTTCGGAAAACCGGATCGGACGTTCGGCAGCAGCGCGCAGCAACCAGGCCCCGCGCTCATCCACGCTCACCCAGTTCGGAACCTCCCCATCGATAAAAAGCGTCCACGCGGGACGAGAAATCACCGTCAATGTCGGCGCATAGAGCAGCGTCTGCTGGTTGAGTTCAGGCATGAGCCATCCTCCTCATTCTGGGGGTTGTCCCCCGTTTCGTTGACAACGGTACGGTAATGCCATGGTGGGGATCCTCTTGCATCCATCGCTGCAGGTCTGTCAGTCGGTCAATGTCATACCCCTCAGGCAAAAGTGACACGGTCCTGCCCAACGTGCGTGCGTTGGTCAGCGTCTGATCCAGAACCAGGCTGGTACTCCACGAAATCCCGCGGAAGAGTCTGGGTGCTGGCTTCGCCAACCCCACCAGGTAATACCCACCGTCCGCAGCAGGACCCAGCACCAGATCGGCTCGCTCCATTGCTGAGAACGCCTCTTCAACTAACACATCGTTGATCCACGGTGAATCGGTCCCGATGATGGCGATCCTCTGCACACCTTCTTCAAAGGTTCTGCTGGCGGCATCGGTCAACCGCTCTCCCAATGTGGCGCCCCATTGGGGCAGCGTCGGCCACTCCGATCCAAGCCACGTCCGGATGCGATCCGTCGCGTCAGTCGGTTCGATGCACAACACAATCTCATTACGCAGCACCGAAAGCCGTTCCAACGTCCGCTCCACGCACCGCCGGTAGACCTGGCAGGCCGCCTCAGCTCCGATCTCAGCGGCCAAGCGGGTCTTTACCTGTCCAGGGACGGGCTCCTTCACGAAGATCAGGAGTCGGCGCATGTTTCCACTCGATGCTGGGCGCTCGGCTGAGCCGCCACACGAAGGATGGTGGTGACAATAGCCCACCCCGCGCAGATCGTCCCGCGCAGCGTACCGGAAATCTTCGAGCGGCCGATCCGCGAGCGATAGCACACAGGGACCTCCGCGATCCTCAGACCTCGCACCGCAGCCTTGGCTTGCATTTCCACGGTCCACCCGAAGGCACGATCGTTCATGTGTAACCGCTCAAGTGCCTCTCGACGGATCGCGCGAAACGGCCCCAAGTCGGTGTACCAGACGCCGAAGCGTCTTCGCATGAGCCAACAGGCCAGCCGGTTACCGAAGCGCTGCTGTAGCGTGAGGCTGCCGGGCTTGGCATTCTGCGTTCGCGAGCCGATCACAAGATCGGCCCTGCCCTCCTCTATCGGCTTTAGAAGACACTCCATCTCTTCCGGATGGTCAGAGTAATCACCGTCCAAGAAAACA
>JGI1358J11329_10002379_pt1 | contig 14545 bp, 12 predicted proteins | sample Subgroupgradi54m_FD_11329 | JGI IMG/M metagenome (IMG submission 11329)
TCTACTTCAGAACTGCGAGCTACAAGGGAAAAAGCTAGAGTTTTCCTTACGAAATCCGTTTGATAGGATACTCGCAACTCGCAATCAACCTATAGGGCTCCGCACTGTGGACGATGTTAGAACTATTTTTGAGCGGCAAAAGGAGCATATTTACATACCCGATTTGAGATTGCTGGTGTGATATTAATCTGGATCAATACCACCCAGTCTTATAAAAAAAGACTTACGAGCTCGTCGCTTAATATCGCAGATACCATCAATAGCCATAGACAAGCTACCTTTGAAGAATAGATTCTCAATTTTTTTATTAAATCTTTTAGTATTTTCAATCGCACTCTTATAATCTCCATCATTGGAGACGAGGATAGCCACATCATACTCATCAAGAGCGGCCATGGCTACCATATCAGTGCTTAATTGAGTATCCAAGTTTTTTTCCTGTAATTGGCCTCTGGTTCCCTTCAAATCACCAAATTTTATAAAAACATGTGAGAGTTTTTGTATCTCACTATAATATCTCTGTGTTACATTATACCTTTCTTGTTCCTGTATACTTCCGTTAAGAAGATAGGCAGGCGGGCGCACGCAATAAAAACCCACATATACCAGATCTCTGCCTCCAGCCAACTTTTTTGCAAGTATTAAGGGGTCATACCGAGCAACCCAATTTTTATCAATCTTCCTTATGTCGTGGATGTGGTGAAAAACATTGCTATTATCTATAAAAACTGCTATGCGTTTTTGATTCATATATCAAGAATGATATATTCTGTACCCATAAAAAACAAGAGCCCCTCGGGGCTCTTGTTACTTACCGTAGCCGAAGCACACGATAAGGATCTATTGCCTATAGCTTATAGGAGGACGGTCAGGTTGTCAAGAAGCTGTATCCGTCCACCACATTTGGCACTCACTCACTGGTAATGATCGCATCATGGCACGGAAGGGAGACACCTGTCCAAGCGCATGATGAGGTCGTTCTCCGTTGTACCACAAGAGCCAGTCAATCAGTTTGTCATTGAATGCGGCAACATCATCCCGTAAGAGGGAGCGGTTCCATTGAAGAAACTCCTCATCCAGTGTCCGGTTGAATCTCTCAATGTACGCGTTCATCTTGGGAGAACGAGGGTAGGTATGGAAGTGCGTGAGGGAGAGATCGTCTGCGGTATGGGCAAAGTGCAAGGCAAACTCACTCCCGTTATCGGTCTGGAGTGCCGTGGGACAATCGGGCAACGCAATCGTGCATTTCTTCAGAAAGTCAGATGCGGAGGCGCTCCCGTGATTGGTGTAGGCGGCTGCAAATGCTGTTCTCCTCTCCGTATCAATACCCGTGAGGATGTAGCGCTTCGCTCCGTCAATGAACCGTACCACGGTATCCGCTTCAAGCACGCGGTATCCTCGGGGACGGCGGAGTTTCTTGATCCGTGGCTTTCCTCTGCGCTCAATGAGGTTGCCGGTCTTCCCGGAAAGAGAGAGTCGTACGGGAGACGGCAGGCGTCCCGCTTTCTTGAGATCCGTCAGTGTCCTGCCGGTGAAAGAGACGGATACGGGGAATCCTTGATCATGGAGGAGTGGCGTGAGCTTCTCTTTCCCGAGACGGGGATGGGCAGTGCGAAGCGCGATGATCTGTCTAGTGAATCCCTGTGGGTATATCCTCCTGCGTCGATTGCGGGGCGCCGTACTGTGGGGATCCAGCGCATTGAGTTTCCCCCGTTCTCTTCGGAGCGCCGCCTGCCACCGGTACAGAGTGCGGCGGGAGACCTTGAATGCGTCTCGTGCTGCTGTATCCCCGTGTTTCTCCCAGAATGAGAGTATCTTGACTCTCCGCTCCACCTCTCGTTGGTTTCTCATATGCCGGAAGCGTAGCGTACGCTCCCATGCGGAGAGAAATCCCTTGGTATCCCGAAACTTGTTGAATTGGCGCATATCTCCTCATTTACGAGGAGTGCCAAATGTATCTGAACTTATGCAGAAGCAAAAAATCCTTTATTTATGCGATGACTTGTGCCGTTGTGGATAAACTTGATAACGATGCGCCAATATCCCTTACAGGGGAAGATTTGCTTTATTGATTACTACTTTTGCCTTCATTACTTGGTTTTAGCAGTTCCACAACCTCGGTTCTCTTCAAATACACTTTTCCCTTATGGCGCATCGGGGTTAGAAGTCCTCCCTTTTGATACGCCTTTATTTTTGCAAGGGAGAGTATTTTGTTATCCAAAAGATGCTTCTGCCCAATATAGGCCGCTTCAATCTCCTTCTCTCTCCACCGCAAAAACTCCCTCTTGCTGACTGGGCGGTCATAATGCTCCCTGATAAAGTATTCGGCTTTCTTGTTGGTCATATTGTGTCATACGCAATATAAACAGCTTTTATCTCAAAAAGTTGGCAAGTTCGTCAAAATCTTTGAACTGGTACTTCTTGAAATCATCTTCCATCACTTTCAGATAGCGCCAGTGCTGTCCGGTAACTCGTGAGGCATCCTTGCACCATTGCTTGATCCTCTCATCTTTTCTCGCCACTTCAAGGTCTTCCAGTCCTTTGGTCTCAACGACAAACATGCCGTCTCGCGTTCTCACGATGAAATCGGGGTAGTAGTATCTCATGCCGCCTTTGTAGCTCAAGTATTCCACTTGAAAATGCACATAGCGGTTATTCTTTGCATACGCGATCACATCATCGGCTTTGTCGAGAAAATGGGCAAAGCGGGCTTCGTAGTTGCTCTCACACGCCACAAGGTTGAATATCTGCTTGTCGCCATCGTATGTTTCGCCAGACCACTCAAAGCCGTTGGCGTGTGATGCTTTGAGGTACTCCCCGACACCCTCCACGCTTTGCCCAACAAGGGTGAGCTTATTGATGGCATTGCTGAATACATCATAGACGCTTTGTTGGGTTTCCGGCTCTGATAATTGTTTAAGAATCTCTTTGTCGCCAAGCTCAACTTTTTCTCCAAAAAGTTCGTCTTGGATATAGTCGCGCATGACGGGATAGAGCGTGGCAAACTGCCCCGTGTTCTTGGTCTGTTGCAGGACGATTTTGGTGTAGAACGAAATAACGCTTTCTGGATTTTTGGGGTACTCCATGCGATAGGCGTGTTCATCAACCTTTTCTTTGGTGAGCGCATCAACAAAGATGATGTTCCTGATCTCGTCCTCCTGATACTTTTTCCGCTTGATGATCTTTTTCTCTATCCTCTCAATGGTCAGATTGCCGATATTTCGTGATTCGCGCACAATCGCAGGCGTCAAAATCGGTATGGCAATGTCAAACTGGTCAACTTTGCGCTCCTCAACATAGATGACTTTGTACGCGGGCGGCTCATCCATTGATCCGGTCTCAAACTCAACCTGCTCCTTTTCTAACTGCCGGACAAACTCCTCAAATGCGGGTGTACCGATAATATCAACGCGCTCCTGCCAATTCAGATTGCTTGCGTCCATTCTGCGAAGTCCGCGCCCGATGGTCTGCTCCGGCAGGATATTCGCCTTTGCGGTGTACGGACGCAAACCCACAATGACGGTAACATTTTTAACATCCCAACCCTCGCGCAGCATCAAAACGGAGACAATAGCATGATAGGGATTGTCTTGAGAATCAATTTTACGCGCTGCCTCGCGCAGTTGTTTGAGATATTCAAGATTGCTCTTGCTTTCGGAAATATCACCGCTCCGCGTAACTTTAATGTGCAGTTCAAGAATCTTACCCTTCAGTTCCTTGTAATGATCCTCCAAATAGTCCTGAATTTGCTTTGCGGAGGTGGTATCATCCGCCATCACAAACAGCACCGGTTTCCTGTTGCTTTTGGCAAGCGTGTCGCGGTATTTCTGCCAGCGAGAAACGCCAAGATCAATCCACGGCTTGTACCGCATCGCGGCATTATCAGTCGGAGTTTCCTGAAAATCTTTTGTTGATTTTTCGTCCGGCAAAATCGGCCTTTTGACAATGGCATCCTCTATCGCCTCTGCCAACGAATAGTCCACAACGACTTGCGGGAACAGCGTGCCGGTCTGCCGTTTCGGAGTGGCGCTGAAATCAAGGTGAGCTGATAGACCGGTGCCATTGTTCTCTTTCATCTGGTTCTGAAGGTTCACAATGGTCTGATACCATGCCAAATTCTCATCGTGAACATGATGCGCCTCATCGTTGAGCACCATCAAGTCCTTGTGCGACAAAATCTGGTGGATAAGTTCTTTGCCGGAAACTTCTATGCTGCCGCTCGGCTTTTTGCCAAGCAGATCAACAACAGGATTTTCTTCTTCGCTCTCCTCCTTCTCATAGAGGCGGTGAATGTTTGTGAGGTAGATATTGCCGTCAGGATTTGCGGTTGCAAATTCATCTTGCAACAATACCTTTACATTCCAGTCGTCTGTCCACGATGGCGGGATAAGCGGATCATTTTTGAATATCTTGCCATCGGCAAAATCCTCTTTGAGCCGTTCAAAAACAATGATATTTGGCGCAATCAAAACAAAGTTTTTGGCAAGCGGCGATTTTGGCTCATAGAGTTTGTGAAAATACGACCAGACCATTGCCAAGGTCATCACCTTTGTCTTACCGGAGCCGGTTGCCATTTTGAGTACATAGCGCGGGCATACTTCCTCTGCGGCTCGCGGGTCAATCTTTTGCGCGGTGTCAAACTTGCGCCATATATCAAAAAAGGTTCGCAAGCCCTCAACCTCATAGAGAAATACAAGCGTCTCAATCGCTTCGCGCTGGGCAAAGTAGTATTGAAAATCCTTGTGTTCTTCTTCAAACCAAAACCGGAGCAGCTTTTTCGTTGTTTCCGATGCTCCCTCGTACTCGCTTTTTCGCCAATCGAACACAGCTTCGCGGAGCGCGTTGACGATAGGAGAGACGGACATACGCCTCTTGCTTTTTTCTTTGATCTGAAAGGGGTTTGGCATATCAGATTTTTATCTCGATCACTTTTGAAGTATCATTGCCGAAAATATCAATGATTTTGACCAAAATGAGATACTTGCCTTTCTCGGCATAAGCGTGCGCCGGTGTCTGCAACTCCAGCTTCGGATTCTTTTTGGTGCGGAAGGTCTGCCAGTCGTTTTGGAACACCGGCTCACCATCAAGAGATCGCAGCCGCTCGTAATCCCAATCAACCGACCAGTAGTCAACATAGTCAGACCAGTTTTGTATTTTCTCCCGTAATTCGCTTGGGATAAACTCCTCGCTGGGAATAGCAAAGTTTTTGAGCCGAACGCTCACCACCACGCCTTTCTTTTCAACATCAACCTCAACATAATCAAGCTCAAAAAATCTTACATCGTCATCCTCTGCCGCACGCTTGTCCATGACCTCGCGCGGAATCTGCAAGAGCTTGAGCCGCACCCCCTTACTTTTTGCCAGCTTGATCGCTTCTTCATTGACGCCCATCTCCCACTCCCAGCCAAGCACATCAAGGCGATTGATGCTGTTTTTCCTGCACTCCTCAACCGCCTCTTTGATCTCATTCATTGTTACTGGCGCGTCTACTGCTCCAATGTGTACAAAGTCATTATCCTTTTTGCCGTGCAGGTGAGTAAAGCCGCCGATGGTCTCGCCGTGATAGAGTTCGAGAATGAATTTCACATAATAGGCGATCTTCTTTCCTTCACTCGTTTTCTTTCCGCCGTTCACGACTGCGGTTTGCCAGTGCTGGCGCTCGTATTTTCCGAGATTCAAAATCTCAAAGGGATAGTACCCCTTGCTTTCCTCTTTGAGTTTGCGCTGCACCTCCATGAGGCGCTTGCGCGAAGTATGAATGGCAAAGCGCCCCAGATCGCTCATAATCCAGCGTCTGCCAAGCCGCTCCGCAACCGCTCCGGTAGTGCCTGATCCGCAGAAGAAGTCGGCGACAAGATCGCCTTCGTTTGAGGATGCTTTTATGATTCGCCTCAAGAGTGCTTCGGGCTTTTGAGTTGCATATCCAGTTTTTTCCTCTGCTGCCATGTGCATTGCATCGGCAATATCGTCCCAAACATCCCCAACTTGTTTTTTCTCGTATACAAACTCACCATCAAAATCTTCAAAGTATTTGATGCGTATGTTGTCCTTTGAGTTTCGCAGTATCCTACCTTCTTTCTCAAGTCGTTTGACACTCTCATCAGTATACATTCCTCTTGGAGCAGTTCTATAACACCTGCCCTTCTCATCAAGTTTGTAGCCAGAACCCTTAAATGAAATTTTATTGATAGCGTCAATCCTCTCAAATTTATAGCGGCCTGTCTTTGAATAGAAAAATATATCATCGTGATTTCTGGGAAATTGACTGGCTATGGCTTTAGCCCCTCTCCCACCATACGACCAAATGATGTGGTTACGAAATTGATTAGTAAAAACCTCATCAAGAACTAACCTTATTAAACCACTAACTCTCCAATCGCAGTGCACATAAATACTTCCATTTTCAGCAAGCAGTTCCCGCATCAACAATAGTCGCTCGTATATCATCTGCAAATAACTATCCGTACCTCTGCCCCATGTATCCCGATATGCTTTTTCTTCAAGGATTGAGGGCTGTTTGGTGATCTCCTCATCGCCGACTTTCACCTTCACGGAAAAATCAGCGCCGACATCAAAAGGCGGATCAATATAGATGAGATTTATTTTGCTGGCATATTCCTTGAGAAGCGAGGACATCACGAGCTTGTTATCGCCCCAGATCAACTTGTTGCTCCAATCCTCTTTTCGCTGACCACTAAAAAGGCGGTTTGCGCCAGTACCCTCTCGCGGCTCATTGATAAGTTCAATCGCCTGAAAAGGCAAGGCGATTTTGCTTACCGCATGCTTTTGCGGCAATTCAAAAGATCGCTCAAATTTACCATCCCAAACAAGCTCGGTGTGATTGTAATTGTCATTTTTAGGCATACCTGTAGCGGGTTTTAATTATGCCTCTGGCGGATGACAAAAAGCCCGCCGCCAGTGATAGCTTTTGGCTACCCATACCCTTTCGGATATGACCCGCTACAGGTGAGCTGACGACGAGCTCTTTATCCTGTAGCGGGATTTTTCTGCCATACCTCGGAGGTTTAGCTCACGAGGGTTAGGCAATTCAATTGTTTGCTTTTGTTATGTCATTTTCGTTGATTCATTAACTGCAAAATATCCTCTTTCCGGTATCGCCGGTCTCTCCGTGCGCCAAAGCGAATAGCAATTAAAATGCCTTTATTATCCCACTGGCGCAAAGTATTCCGGTGGCACTTTAAAATGGCACACGCCTCTTTGAGGGTGAGCAGTTCCGGTATCTTTCGTGGATTTTTTGTGGATACAGCCATTGATTTTTAACCTCACATTTGTTACTATTAACTATACAGCAGAGAAAAAGCATACGCAACGCGCATATAAAAGTTTTAATCACCCCTATGCAAACCGACAAACCAAAGCCAGAAGACAAAGAAAATAAGAACTTTCCGGCTGTCCCAGTTAAAAAGCAAGAATTTCCCTACATAACCAAAATTTTTACCCCAAAATCGCTCGAAGATATAAAAGTGTCATGGCCAGCAAATCCATCCATATTGGGAGGTAGAAATATAGACCCTCTCCTGAATTTTGATAATCGTCCTGTGGTGGTGCCGCCTAATCTTGTTTTTCCACTGGATTTGCGAACAGAGGAGCAGAAAGTCGAAGCACTGGTCAATTCCATCTTGGAAAAAAAATCTGGACGGAAAGACGTAAAGTCCGATAAGACCATGAAGAAAGAATTGCTTGCTGAAATTCTCCCTGAAGTCATCCAGCATATTGAGACGCGGAATAAAGAGGCGGAATCAGCTATTGGTCAAGAAGACGCGGCATTTCTTTCTCAAAAATTTGCAAACGACGAGTATCTTGATTGGAAATGTAAACAATGCGGTGGGTTTATCATTCGTTTGGACAGTATTCCTGTGGTTGCGGACTACCTCAAAAAGTTTAGTGAGGGAACGCTGGAGCGTTGCGGCAGATACGGGCACCTCAACTGGTTCAAGATTAACAAGGGCATAATCAACTGGGGGATAGAAACTGAAATCGGCGATAAGTTTCTGTGGAGAAAGGACTGAATGAATTTGACGAGAAACAAAGATTCCGGTATACTTGCATCATTGATAGGACAGTTCATTTGCAAAAATTCTTGTGTTCGCCGTATCGAAGGGATCACAAGGACACCTTATCTGACTCTTACTACCGCCGTATCGAAGGGGTAGTAATGTGGACACCGCCGTATTGAAGGGGCGTCCATATCCGAGCCGAGGTAATAGATTATCCGAACCGTTTACAAAACGGATTCCGGTAATTTGTTGTCTCGGCTTTTCTTAAGCCAAAACCATACAAATAGCCAGTTTCCGCTTATGAACGGGCTGGCTATTTTGATTTCACCCGAAATGATAACCAAATATCAGGAGCTTGTCAGAACACGATTTAATCGTGAGATTAGCCGTGAAGAAGCTTTTGAGAAAGGGACAAAATTATTTCGTCTGGTGGAATTGATTTACAAGCCGATGACCGAGGCGGAACATCAGCGAGTGCAGGAACGCCGTAGAGAAACCGGCGATTTATAATTAAAACTTTGTTTCTGGTTTGGGTTCTTGGCGAAAGGTATAGCGCCTCAACGCCGAGAGCCTTAACCAAAAACTTGAGGCGCTATGGAAACAATATCAATACGCGAGTATCTCACAAGAAAAGGCATTCCATTCCGTGAAGCCAACGGCGAGCTTATCACCAAATGCTTATTCGGTTCGTGCGACACAGACAGCACCGGCAACGAGGCGCATTTATATTTCAGCATTGAGACCGGACAATATGACTGCAAGAAATGCGGAGCGCAAGGCAATCTTGTAACCCTTGCCAAGCACTTTGGAGATGGCATACAGGAGATTGCTCTCGATCCTCTGCCAGCCACCAAAAATCAACGAAAATCCACGAGGTTTGACGCAGGGTTGGTTGAGACCTGCCATTTAGCACTTCCAGCCAATATCCGCCAATATCTCAACGCCAGAGGCGTTTCTGACGCCGTTATAGACGCCCACAAGCTCGGCTGGGGCACGTTCTATAGCAAATGGTGGATCACAATACCTATACCGGATGCAACAGGTATTTTCCGCTTCTTCAAGCTGCGGCAAGACCCGCAGGTGGGCAATGCGAAAATAACATATCCAACAGGTGCACACGCCGAAGTATACGGATGGGACACATTGAGCGACAGCACAAATCAAATCATCATCTGCGAGGGAGAACTGGACAGGTTGGCGTTGCTTTCCAAAGGCATACCGGCAATAACCGGCACGCACGGTGCGCGAACCTTCAAAGAGGAATGGACGGAAAAGATCAAAGGAATGAAAATCTATATCTGTTTTGATAACGATGAAACAGGTAAGAAAGGAGCAGAGAGCGCGGCAAAATTACTGGAAACTACTGGAAATGAAGTATACATAATCACACTGCCGCGAGAGGTTGGTGAGGGCGGCGACATCACTGATTATCTCGTGAAGTTCAACTGGGCTACTGAAGACCTGTTTGGAAAGTATGCTCGGCGGTTTACCGGCTCTCCGCCGGAACCTCGCATAAAGAAGATTCCAAAGCCGGAACGCGAAATTGGATTTTTGGAATGGCGGGAAATAATCAGTGAGCACTTCCCCGATCTGCTGTTTCCCGCCGAAGTCGGATTATCCATCATCAGCCAAATCCTGATTACAGAGATCACAAATCCGTTTTCGCTTGTGTATGTTGATGTTCCGTCTGCGGGCAAGACGATCACGATTAACTTCTTTTCAGAGATTGAGGGACTGACCTATGCGAGCGACAAATTCACACCCGCCTCGTTTGTCTCCAACGCCACCAATGTTAAAAAAGAGAAACTCGCGGAAATAGACCTTTTGCCGCGCCTGAAACATAAAATGTTCCTGATAAGAGACCTGTCTGTGTTATTCTCCAAGCGGGATGATGATTTGAATGAATGTCTGGGGCTATTGACCAGAGTGCTGGACGGGGAAGGCCTCAATACGGATAGCGGGGTGCACGGGCAACGGCAGTATGTCGGCGAGTATCTCTTTATGATCCTTGCCGGTTCAACGCCCATACCGCCGCGCGTGTGGAAGATGATGGGCAATCTTGGCTCCCGCCTGTTCTTTCTGAATATCAACAGCAGAGAAAAGAGCGAGGAAGAGTTGGCAGATCAGCTCACCACCCTTGCCTACAAGGAGAAAGAAAGGATTTGCCGGACAGCGACAAGAAATTTCCTCTATACGCTCTGGCACCAGTATCCTGACGGGGTGTACTGGGACAAGACAAAGGATGAGCAAAAACTCAAACTTATTATCGCTCGGTGCGCCCACCTCTTGGCGAAATTGCGCGGCGTCATTAATGTCTGGAAGGAATGGGGCGAGGATGGAAAAGAATTCAGTTATTACCCGCCCACGATTGAAAAACCGGATCGGATCAACCAGTTATTCTACAATCTTTGCCGCGGATACGCGCTTGTGCACGGCAGGATGCAGATAGGCCAAGAAGACCTGCGGCCGATTGTGGAATTGGCGGTTGATAGTGCGCCGCCCATAAGAGCCAAATTATTCAGAAAATTATTGGAGAATAATGGGAGGATGGAAACCGGCGAGGTCATGGCGGCACTGAATTGTTCCCGCCCCACAGCGCTCAAGGAAATGGAAGTGATGAGGATTTTGGGCGTGTGCGATATTATCCAAAACAGCCGTGGAGAAGTCGGAGAGCCGGAGAAAACCATTGCCCTCACTGACGGCTTCAGATGGTTCTTGAGCGATGAGTGCAGAGCGTTGCGAGGATTGCCGCCTGCCCCAAAACAAGAGATTAAACAACAAGACACACTGGCAGATTCACTTTATTGATTACCGACAATCAATAAAGTGAATCTGACGCTGTGGAATCAAAACCTATGACCGACACATCGCAAAAACAAATAGAAGCGAATAGAGAAAACGCCAAACTCGGCGGCGTAAAGACCAAAGAAGGCAAAGCGGTGAGCAAGTATAACGCTTTGAAGCACGGGCTGTTGAGTAAAGAGGTGTTACTGGATGGCGAGGACGAAAAAGTCCTCATTGAAATCGGAAAGAAATTACGGGTAGAGTTAGAACCACAAACAGAGCTTGAATTGGTACTGGTGGACAGGATAACCGCAAATGTATGGCGGCTGAAGCGAGTGATGCAGATAGAGCGGGAAATGATAGACGATGACCGCAAAGACATCTTCAACAAGAAGTTGAAGACACTCGGAGAGGCGTTTAGCTATGACTCTGCCAATTACGATACCTACAGCAAACTTATCCGTTATGAGACCAGTATTGAGCACGGCATTTACAAAGCCCTGCACGAATTACAGCGTATCCAAGCCGCTCGTGCGGGAGAAAAGCCACCAGCACCCATAGCCATTGATGTTGATATTTCAGGGCAAGAATAAATGGATCCAAAAAATTATGCCAAGAGCGAAAGAATTATATGAGTTGCACTCTGAAGCATCACACGGCCAAAATGCCCCATTGGATGCTATTGATCTACAGATTGAACAGGGAGATCTTGATCCGGACGAGGGATTTTATACTGCCGGAGTGCTCAATATACTGAACATGCTGAAGAAGTCAAAGAGGTTTCAACGGCCGCGCGGGGAAAATATGCCTGTTTTTAGTGAGGCGGAAGTAATGGAGTTGGCTGATTTTCTTTTTTTCAAGTCGCCGGAACCGGAGAAAGATCGCTTGCTCCCTGGATAAACTTCAGATACAAAAAGCGATAGAGCAACTCTCGTTGAGAAAAGTTGCTCCAAAATCTACCGCTCCGACATCACAATCCCAGAAATAATCTCTCCCGCAAAAAGCCCGATAAGAAAACAAAAGATAAAAAACATATCTCCTCTATACCACAATGCCGTCAAATTGCAATAAATGCTGATATTTCTTGAGGGGAGCATAATGGGTTCGTTTGGCAAAATAACAAGTGAAAAGCCAAAGAAAATAGGGTGAAATAGCACAGAAAACACTGGAAATACAGGGCAGATTATCATAAATGAGGGTATAAATGGTCGGTTTTTGTCGGTTTTTCTGGTGATGGTAAAAGAATTATTTTTCCTCATAGGTATGCCTAATTTCATTATCTGATCAACTTCCAATCTCTAATGATTTCGGCTGGTTTTTGAGAAAATATATGGCGCGGCAACAAGCAGAAGGAAGCAATAGATTGAGCGTTTTCTGGCTCAAGAAGCACGGGTATCTTTCGCAAAACGGCGGCTGGCGCTACGGAAGCATCAAATGGACATACGGATCAGGAAGCGAAAGCAGTATCGGGTTCTCGGTTTTTACCAAAGTACCGGATGAGGCGGATCATATCCAACTGCAATACACGCACACCAACAACCAGACAGGAGAAAAAGAGAACATGGACTACAGAGTCCTGCTTGCCAGTACCCCGTGTCGGTACGGCGGCATCCGGTACTGGTTTATATGCCCTTTGACCAAGAACGGACGGTACTGCGGGAGAAGGGTGGGGGTTATCTACAGCATCGGCAAGTGGTTCGGATGTCGGTATTGCGGGAACATTGCGTATCAGTCGCAATTTGAGGGTGGGAGGCACAAAGGTTTCATATCCATACCGGATATAGAACGGGCGGAGAAAGAGGTAAAGCGATATTATTACCGAGGAGTACCAACCAGAAAATACAGGAAAGTTGAACGGCTGAACGATAAGTTCAACTATAGCTTGATAAGAGCGGCGGGACGACTTGATTTGCTTGCTGGCTTGCATAAGTGATGATATGATGCAGATGTAGCCCAAAGTCGCAGAAAAACCACGAGTTTTTTTATTGGCTTCCGCCTTTGAAGGGGCGGTCTGCCAGAAGCCAATCCCTCGTGGAAAAGCGACTGGGCTACCAGACCGTCCCTTTGAGTTTTTATGACTACAGAAAAAAGCAAAATCAAATACTTCGTCTATGTCCGCAAGTCCACCGAGGGCAATGAAAAGCAAGCGCTTTCCATTCCGGCCCAAAAAGATAAAGCCACAGAAATGTTCGGCTCTCTTGATATGGAGTTCGTGGAGGATAGGGCAAGCGCATTCAAGCCGTTCAACCGGCCTGCGTTCGCAGATATGCTTGAACGAATACGCAAGGGCGAGCGCACCGGATTGATCGCGTGGCATCCTGATCGCCTCTCACGCAATGAGAAAGATGCGGGCGAGATTACCTACATGATCCGCATGGGGGTCATAGAAGACCTCAAACTCGCTACCTATCACTTTGAGAACACGCCGGAGGGCATCTGGATGCTTCAGATGGCTCTTTCCCAGTCCCAGTACGAAAGCGCCAAGAAGGGGCGGGATGTAAAGCGCGGACTTGAGAAAAAAGCAAAGATGGGCGTATATCCGGCACCAGCGCCTATCGGCTATATCAACGACAAGTACGGCGAGAAGGGCTACAAAACGATTACACCGGACCCCGAGCGCTTTGAGATTGCCCGCAAAATGTTTGATATGATGCTGACCGGCAACTATACGCCGCCGCGCATTTTGGATAGAGCAACAAAAGAATGGGGTTTGCGGATGCCGAACGGCAAGCCGTTGAGTCAGAGCAATATCTATTTGTTTTTTGCCCGTCCGTTTTATTACGGCGAGTTTGAGTATCCGGTAAGAAGCGGCAACTGGCACAACGGCACGCATAAGCCGATGATTACCCGCGAGGAATACGACAAGATACAATTCTTGCTCGGCAGACGCTCACAGCCAAGACCGAAAAAGTATGATCTCGCCTATCGCGGACCCATCCACTGCGGCGAGTGCGGCTGTATGATTACTGGTGAGGAAAAAACCAAGTACCAAAAAAACGGTAATGTGCATCACTACACCTATTACCATTGCACAAAACGCAAAGACCCGAATTGTTCGCAACAAGCGATTGAGGAGAAAGAACTTGAAAAGCAGATCGCCAATGAACTGGCAATACTGGAAATCCCCGTTGATTTCAAAGAATGGGCTATGGGGCGGTTGCGCGATATGAACGCGCAGGAAATATCAGACCGAAAACAAATCTACGGCAACCAGAGACGAGAGTATGACGGATGCGTAAGAAAAATTGATAATCTCATTGATATGCGGGCCAACGGTGAGATTGACGAGAATGAGTTCAAAAACAAGAAAACCGCGCTCCTTGCGGAAAAGGCGCGGCTTCAAGAGTTTCTCAAGGACACTGATAAGCGCGTGGATAACTGGCTTGAGATTGCCGAGCGCGGCTTCAATTTCGCGGAAAAGGCGCGATCCGCATTTGAAACCGGCGGCATTGAAGTCAAGAAAGAGATTTTTGCCGCATTAGGTTCGGACTTCCTGCTGAAAGACAGAAAATTGAGCATTTCAATGGATAATCTGCTGTTTCCGATACAAACCGCCGCAAAAGAAGCTCAAAAGATTTTTGCAAGGTTAGAACCTCTCAAAAAGCCGATAGATAAAAAAGAAATCGGGCGTTTGTACGCCCGAAATCCTGTCATGCTCCCCGGGTAGGGATCGAACCTACGACCGTCGCCTTAACAGGGCGCCGCTCTACCGCTGAGCTACCGGGGAATGATTCATTTCCGAA
>JGI1358J11329_10002387_pt1 | contig 14514 bp, 13 predicted proteins | sample Subgroupgradi54m_FD_11329 | JGI IMG/M metagenome (IMG submission 11329)
ATTTTTTTGGGGTTATTAAAAAAGGTGTTGAAAATTATAAATAAGCCGTCATTCTGGTAAGCCGAAGGCGCATCCAGAATCTAGATTCTGGTGTCACTTCGTTCCCCAGAATGATGAAAATTATATGAATACATATAAGCCAGTTATAGGGTTAGAAATACACGTTGAGCTTTCGACAAAGTCCAAGATGTTTTGTGAGTGTGATGCTGACTATTTTGGTAAGGCGCCAAACACTCATGTCTGTCCGGTCTGTCTCGGATTACCCGGCGCATTACCCGTACCAAATAAAAAAGCAATTGAGTGGACATTACTTATCGGAAAAGCACTTAACTGTTCGATCAATAAGATTTCAAAATTTGATCGTAAACATTATTTTTATCCTGATTTACCGAAGGGTTATCAAATTAGTCAGTATGATGAGCCGTTTTGTGTGAATGGAAAAATGGACGCCATTCGTATTCGTCGTGTGCACTTAGAAGAAGATACGGGAAAATTATTACATCGAGAAGAAAATACATTAGTTGACTTTAATCGCTCCGGGGTTCCACTCGTTGAGATAGTAACCGAACCTGATTTTGAGAGTTCAGATGAGGTTAAAAAATTCGGTGAAGAACTTCAGGCCATTATCCGAGTACTTAAAGTGTCTGACGCGGATATGGAAAAAGGGAGTATGCGGTTGGAACCAAACATTTCCGTAGGGGTGCATCATGATGCACCCCTACCATCGTACAAGGTAGAGATAAAAAATATTAATTCGTTTAATTTTGCGAAGCGAGCAATTGATTATGAGGTGGATCGTCACATTAAAATTTTAGAAAAAGGTGGAACTCCTTTGCAAGAGACACGAGGATATAATGAAGTAAAGGGGATTACCGTCAGCCAGCGCACCAAAGAAGAGGCACATGATTATCGCTACTTTCCCGAGCCCGACATTCCTCCTTTTGAGTTTACCAATGAGTATTTAGAATCACTTTTTTCACATATGCCTACATTGCCACAAGAAATAGAGCAGATCCTCGTGAGGGATGATAAACTGAAAGCGCACGACGCGCATATCATTAGTCATGATAATAATTTCTATAAGATCTACAATGTGCTACGTGAATATGCTGAGAATAAACAAGCAGTTGCAAATATAATTGTAAACAAAAAACTCGATATAAATCTTCCGAAAGAAGAACTTATAAAAAAGGCAAAAGAGTTGTTTACACCTAAATCAACTGACAATGACAGATTAAAAACAGCTATTGATAAAGTTATGAATGAAAATCAAAAAGCAGTGAGCGACTTTAAGGTAGGTCAACAGAATTCACTTATGTTTTTAATTGGTCAGGTGATGCGTGAGATGAAAGGTCAGGCCGACGCACTCGTTGTAAAAGAAACACTTATAAGTAAATTAAAATAAGAATGTCATTCCCGCGTAGCCGGGAGTCCGGGATGACAAATACCAATTATATGTCATTTGTTCATCTACATCTTCACACCGAATACTCGCTTCTTGACGGTATGGCCCGAATTTCTGAGGTTTTGAAAAAAGCTAAACAGATGGGAATGCCTGCAGTTGCAATTACCGATCACGGTGCCCTCTACGGTGCTTTCAAGTTTTTCATTAAAGCAAAAGAGGCAGGAGTAAAACCAATTATTGGTGTTGAAGTGTATAAAGCAAAAGGATCACGATATGATAAAGAAGCAAATACTGATCGCGAGCAGAATCACTTAGTGCTTCTTGCAAAAAATCTTGCTGGGTATCAAAACTTACTAAAACTGGTAAGCGACGCAAATCTTGAAGGGTTTTACTACAAGCCGAGAGTTGATTTTGAGAGTCTAGAAAAATATCATGAGGGAATTATTGCGTTATCTGGCTGTATGAATGGAGAGATTCCTTCACTTCTTCTTGATAACCAGACTAAGTACGCGGAAAAAGCTCTCGAAAAATATCTTGCCATCTTTGGTAAAGATTTTTACATTGAGATACAGCGGCATCCAAATATAGAAAGATTAGAAGAGCTTAATAGAGAGCTTATCGCCCTCGCTAGAAAATATGGGGTACCACTTGTTGCGACGAACGACGTACATTACTTACATGCTGAAGATGCCTACGCGCAGGAAATTCTCCTTTGTATTCAAACACAGCGCGCAATTTTTGAAAAAAATCGACCCCTTTCTATGCTTGATACCCCAGACTTTTATATGAAAAGCCCCGAGGAAATGAGGGGTGAGTTTTTAGATCTACCTGAAGCGATTGAAAACACACTAAAAATAGCCGAGGAGTGTAATGTGGAAATTCCTTACGGTAAACTCATTCTTCCCCAGTTTCCCCTAGAAAAAGGCCAGACATCAGTGGGACTCCTTCGAGAAACAGTACTCTCTCGCCTAAGCCGTCGTGTCAGTCATTTTCCAAAAGAGGAAGTGGAAAAGCGAATAAACTATGAGCTCGGCATTATTTCACAGAAAGGATATGATGACTATTTTCTTATCGTCTCAGATTTTGTGAACTGGGCGAAGAATAAAAATATTGCGGTTGGGCCAGGGAGAGGATCAGCTGCAGGTTCACTCGTTTCTTATGTTCTGGGTATAACTGATATTAACCCCCTTGAATACGCGCTGCCATTTGAGAGATTTTTAAATCCAGAGCGGCCCTCGCCGCCAGATATTGATGTTGATTTTGCAGACACCCGGCGCGATGAGGTGTTACAGTATGTTCGGGATAAATACGGCGAAGACAGAGTTGCACAAATTATTACTTTCGGTACTATGGAGTCGCGTATGGCAGTGCGAGACGTGGCGCGAGCTCTCGGTGTGTCATATGCGACCGGAGATCGGATTGCGAAAATGATTCCTCCACCTAAGCAGGGATTTCACCTTTCCCTAAAAACGGCAATAGATGAAACACCACCTCTCAAACTCGCCTACACTACTGAACCTGAAACAAAAAAAGTGCTCGATATCGCCATGAAAATGGAAGGCTTACCGCGTCATTCTTCAGTACACGCGGCGGGTGTTGTTATTTCAGATAAACCACTTACTGAATATGTTCCCTTACAGAGAGAGTCGAAGGAAGGGCGAATTATTACCCAGTATGACATGTACTCACTTGATTTAAACTCAGTCGACGAGAAGGCGCTGGGACTCATGAAAATAGATTTCTTAGGACTGCGCAACTTAACAATTTTGGAAGAAGCTCTTAATTTTGTACAGCATCAGACCGGAAAGCGTATAAATACCCACGAGATACCTATTGACGATAAGAAAACATTTGAACTTATTGGTCGGGGAGAGACAATTGGCGTGTTTCAGCTCGAGTCTGGTGGTATGCGACGACTCGCAAAAGATATTGAGCCTACCAAAATTAGCGATATTATCGCTATGGTTGCTCTTTACCGACCCGGTCCGATGGATCTTATTCCCACTTTTATTGAGTCGAAGAAAAACTCTCGCAAAATCCGTTACCTTCATAAGGATCTCAAACCCATTCTGGAGGAAACCTACGGCGTACCGGTATACCAGGAGCAGGTTATGGCAATTGCCCATGACCTTGCCGGATACACCATGGGAGAGGCCGATAATTTACGACGCGCGATGGGAAAAAAGAAAAAAGAGCTCATGCGGAGAGAAAAAGAAAAATTCATGAAAGGTGCCGTTGCAAAAGGATACACAAAAAGCATTGCAGAACAAATTTTCAACTTTATTGAAAAGTTTGCATCATACGGATTTAACAAACCGCACTCTGCCAGTTACGGACTCATCGCTTACTGGACAGCGTATATGAAAGCAAACTATCCGGTTGAATTTATGACAGCGCTCCTTACCGCTGAACTTGCGAGTTCAGCCGGCCCCATCAGAGAACAAAAAATGGCGCAAGCAATTGAAGAGTGCCGCCGGATGCACATCGCAGTCTCGCCGCCTGATATAAATAAATCTGGATATGATTTTTCGATTGAAAATAACTGTATACGGTTCGGGCTCTCCTCAGTTAAAAATTTAGGAGCTGCCGCAATTGAGTCGATTCTTGAGGCTCGCAAAAAGGGTGAGTTTATAAGTTTTACTGATTTTCTTCACCGGGTAGATCTTCGAAAAGTGAATAAAAAAACAATTGAGAGTTTGGTAAAGGCTGGAGCGCTCGACAAGTTTGCAAACAGAGCAACAATTCTTATGAATTATCCAAAATTAGCAAAAGACATAACTGATCGAAAAGCAGATTCGGATAAGGGACAGTATGGACTATTTGGAGGCTCAGAAACTGAAGCTGGAAAACGGGAAGATAAACTTGTATTTGCCGTAGAGTTTAGCGATGATGAACTATGTATCATGGAAAAAGAGGTAATTGGTTTCTTAATCACGAGAAATCCACTTACGCAGTATAAAAAAACGTTAGACGAAAAAGTAACTAAAAAAATTGAAGAACTACAACCGGAGGACGTAAACAAAACATATATTTTTGGCGGTATGATTAGTAGTAAAAAAGTAATCAAGACAAAAAAAGACAATGTGGAAATGGCGTTTGCAAATTTATTTGATGAGACAGGTACGATTGAAGTAGTATTATTTCCCCGCACTTACGAAAAACTTAAAAATATTGTAGTGCTAAATAATGTCGTGTTGTTAAAAGGAAAAATCACTGATCGTGATGGAAAAATGAGTATCATTCTCGATAACGCGGCCAATCTCACCGGTAGAAAACTGAGTTAAATAAAAAAACTCCCTGTACCATCTTTGTCCGCGAACTCACTCGCAGACAAAAAACAGTGTATCCCGGCATTCCGCCAAGATGACAGGGAGTTGTAAATGCTACGACATTGGAAGGTTATTGTTTTTCGCTGTACCACGGAGGAGGATCCAGATACATACGAGTGTAAGTTACGCCATAGTAGACCAACATTCCTCCTCCAGCAACAAAACAGACCAACTGATACACAACTCTTGTAGTCAGGTTTGCACTAGTGAGTAATAAGACAAAAAAGATTGTCTCAAAAATGACGCCCATTGTGCAAGAAACAATGCCAATCGTGAGCCACGAGGTCTTTCCGCGGACTTTTTTTGTCATCACACCTCCTTTTTTGTAGCCTCATCGTTTGTTCGACGCCAAGAACGTAAAGTGGCCGCATTCATCCCCAGTTTTGTTTCTTCCTCCCACGAATCCAACATGGCAGAGAAGACCAAATAGAATATTATCGCTAAGGAGATAAGCGTAACCCACAGGGCTACTTCACTTCGTGTTAGAAAGTAGGTCGGAGTTGCAACAATTGCGACAAAAAACACAATGAGACAACCAATCACTGTTCCCTCCCTTATCCGCGATAACTGACGGCAAGAAAAATTTTGCCATCACTCTCTCGCAGACAAGGTACATCATAGCTTAATTTCAAAGTGCTACCTATAATTTACCGCATGCGAGAGCGATAAATATAGGATTGCTGATAAGTATATCATGCCAATCAACCTCGTAGGTTGATTTCGGGCCTTTGCAGTATTCGGTAATATTTGGTAACATCTGGAAATATTCGGTAATATTTGGTAACATACTATTATGTTGATCCCTCCTAAATATTTTCTCACGCCAAAAATCTCTCAACTCCTCTCGTCAATTGAAGCAAGTCGTGAGGTAATTAACTCAGTTACTATCCCCCCAGAGATAGAAATGAATATTAGAAGACAGTCGTATTTAAAAAGTTCTTTGTTTTCAGCACGGATTGAGGGAAATAACTTAACGTTAGATGAATTGTCTCATAAATCTTCAAAGGATCAGAAAAAAGTAGAGGTATACAATATTTTAAGAGCATTAGGTGTAACGCTGCAGAAAAAAAGCAAGGATATTGTCACAAAAGATATTTTAGAGTTACATTCCATCGTTATGAATGGACTAACCTCAGATCTCGGTACATTGAGAACTGAGGTGAGCGCTATTTTCAACCAGGCTGGCATTGCAGTTTACCTGCCGCCACCTCCGCACCAGATCTCAAGTCATATGGAAAAACTTTTTAAGTTTATAAACACTCAAAAAGAATCGCTTGTACCCGTACGTGCATGCTTAGCGCATTTTACGTTTGAAAAAATTCACCCCTTTTTAGATGGAAATGGGAGAGTCGGGCGTCTGTTATTTCAAGCAGTTCTTCATAAAGTCGACTATGGGATGAAGGGAATGTTATCTATTGAGGAGTATCTTGACAGTCATAGATCTCTTTACTATCGAGGGCTAGAAAATTCTGAAAACGATGTTACTGACTATCTTGAGTTTATGCTTGAAGCCATCGCTTCGACCGCAGAAGGCGCGAGGAAACAGGTGATGGAGAAAAAAGACTTAGACGCCAAGGATTATCTACTGCCACGTCGAGGAGAGATTTTAGGTATTGTCCAAGACCACAAACTTGTGAATTTCGACCAGATACGAAGAAGATTTTTGGCAGTAAATGAGCGAACTCTCAGGTATGACTTGAAAAAACTTACTGATCATGGGTTTATTCGCAAACGGGGCACCACTAAAGGTGTGTACTATGAACCAATATTGACGTAGCCGTTTTGAACTGTTACAATAAAAGCGGAAAAGAATGCAAATTTCAGATCTCGGCTTTTACCTTGCAGCACCCCTTGTTGGAGGTATTTTTATCGGATTATTTTTAGATAATTGGCTTCATACAAAGCCAATTTTTGTTTTAACCGGTATAGTGCTTGGATCAATTGCAACTTTTTACAATTTAATAAAATTAACCCGTGACAATGATACCCCACATTAGTATTCGTCCTGAACCGATTTTTGCATTTCACCGATTTATCGTCACCAACTCAGTACTTGCAACCGCAGTGGTAAGTGTACTTTTTATACTTCTTGCGCTTTACTACAAAATTCAAAGCACTAAACCAAAAGCAAATCGGAGTTTATTTTTCTACACGGTGAACAAACTTCTGACAGAGGTTTATACTTTATTTCATTCAGTAACCGAGGATAAGATCACTATTCTCTTTCCCCTGTTGGGAGCGTTTTTTCTCTTTATTCTCATGGAAAACTGGTTTGGGCTTTTGCCGGGAGTTGGAAGCATACTCGTTGGAGAGACACCACTTCTCCGGGGAGGAGCTGCGGACCTTAATATGACGCTTGCTTTGGGAGTCATTGCCGTTATTATGGTGCAGTACTATGGATTTAAATACTTAGGGTTTGGCGGATACCTTTCTAAATTTTTTAATTTCAGCAATCCTATTAATTTTTTTATTGGTATCTTAGAAATTGTCTCGGAAGTATCGAGAACGTTCTCGTTTTCTTTCCGACTTTTTGGTAATATAATTGCAGGAGAGATATTACTGGTAATTATCGCAAGCTTAATTCCAGTTTTTGCCTCATTCCCGTTTTTAGTGATGGAAATATTTGTTGGCTTGATACAAGCTGTAGTATTTTCAACACTCGCCGCAATATTTATTAAAATGGCAGTTACGTCACATTCACAACATTAGAAAGGAGGTGTAAATACATGGATAAATCATTTGCAATTGCATTTGCTATTGGAGTTGGAGCAATCGGACCAGCTCTTGGTATTGGTTTAATTGGAAGTAAAGCTATGGAAGCTTTAGGTCGAAACCCTGAGGCCGAAGGTGCTATTCGTACCACCATGATTCTTGGATGTGCATTCGCGGAAGCTATCGCGGTGTACGCTTTGATCATTGCACTCATTTTAAAATTTACATAATAATACGGTCTCATGGAGAATTTAGGAGTCGATTACAAAGTATTTATTGCGCAGGTTGTTAATTTTGGCATCCTGTTTTTTGTCTTTAGCCGATTTATCGCGAAGCCTTTCTTACAGGCGATTCGAGATGAGAAGGCAAAAGATATTGAAAAAGATCGCTATCTGGCAGAACTTGAGGCCAAGCATACTAAGATGCTTGAGGAGGAAGCGGCATTTCGAAAAAAAATGAAACAGGAGCAGGAAGCAATTCTTGCAGAGACCAAAAAAGCAGCAGACAAACTGCGCGCTGAACTCATGGAGCAAGCAAAGGAAGACGCGGCAGATCTTGTGTTGCGAGCAAAAAAGCAAATCGACGAGGATAGAGACGCGTTTCATCGTGAAGTGAAAAGTCATATCGCAACAATGAGCGTATTTGTAATTGAGCAGGCATTGCAGAAATACTTAACAGCAGATGTGCAAAAAAAATTAACAGAGCACATTCTCACTAATTTACGAAAAAACTAATATGAACGACACTTCGCAAAGCAAACTTGAGAATGATGTGGTGGTACTGCACGTGCCTGATACGGCAACAGTAATGTCTTGCTACAAACTTTCTGAAAAAGAGCTGAGTACTATTAAAAATTCCTACCCGCAACTGAAAGGGGTAAAGCTTCAAAATGTGTTGGATCAGAATATTATTTCCGGTGTTGTTATTAAGATCGGAACTTCACTCATTGATCTTACCCTAAACGGAGCATTACACAATTTACGACAAAACTTGTATGAAAGTAATTGATCAAACCGTCAAACAACTCGAGGATGAAGTAAAAAAATTTAAACCAAACTCAAAGGAAGACGAGATTGGTTGGGTTTCAGAAGTCCGGGATGGAGTTGTTGTATTGAACGGGCTTAACAATGTATCCTACGGAGAGATTGTTGAGTTCGAATCAGGAACTCAGGCAATGATCATTGATCTGTGGAAAGACAGAGTCGGTGGAATTGTACTGGGAGAATATATTCATATTAAATTTGGTGCAGTCGCCAAGGCGACAGGACGAGTACTCTCAGTTGCAGTTTCAGAGGATGTTCTCGGACGAGTGGTTGATCCGCTGCTGCAACCAAAAGATGGTGGAAAAAAAATAGTGGCAAAAACATATCAGCCCCTTGAAAAGATCGCTCCAGGCGTGGTGTATCGAAAATCGGTTACTGTGCCAATGCAGACAGGGATTAAAGCGATTGATGGCTTAATTGCAGTTGGTCGTGGACAGCGTGAACTCATTATTGGTGATCGCGGCACCGGCAAAACTACGATTGGAATTGACACTATTATTAATCAGAAAAAAGAAGATGTTATATGTGTGTACTGCGCAATTGGACAGAAACAGTCAAACGTTGCTGCAACTGTTGAACTTCTGCGACAAAACAAGGCACTTGACTACACCGTTGTTGTTGCAGCATCCGCCTCAGAGTCAGCAACTCTTCAGTACCTTGCTCCTTATTCAGCATGCGCGGTCGCTGAATACTTTATGGCAAAAGGAAAAGATGTATTAGTTATTTACGACGATCTTACCAAACACGCATGGGCCTACCGGCAGATCTCGCTCATCTTGAGGCGTCCAGCAGGTCGAGAAGCTTATCCGGGAGACGTTTTTTATCTTCATTCTCGACTTCTTGAACGAGCATGTCGACTTGATCCAAAATATGGTGGTGGCTCTATCACTGCCCTTCCCATTATTGAAACTCTTGAAGGAGACGTTTCGGCATACATTCCGACAAATGTGATCTCAATTACTGACGGTCAGATTTTTCTTGAGACTGAATTGTTCAATTCAGGTATGCGACCGGCAATTAATGTTGGCATTTCTGTATCCCGCGTTGCAGGAAACGCACAGACAAAGGCGATGAAACAAGTTGCCGGAAAACTGAAGCTTGATTTAGCACAATATCGTGAGATGGCAGCGTTCTCACAGTTTGAGTCTGACCTTGACGCAACTACTAAAAGCTTTTTGAATAGAGGATCAAAGATGACTCAGCTTTTGAAGCAAGGGAAAAATAAACCCTTAGATCTCGCTTCGCAGGTTGCTGTTTTCTGGGCAGGTGTAAACGGTCATTTGGATGAAGTACCAGTGAATGACATCGAGAAATTTGAAGAGAAATTTGTTAAAGATTTGCAATCGAGAGGCAAAGTTCTTCTTGGAAGAATCAATAAAAACAAAATATTGGACAAGGAAGATGAGAAAGAGTTAGCGAAGTTTGTAAAGGATAATTTAAGTTAATATGAATTTACGCCAGGTAAGAAAAAAAATAAAATCCATCACCAACGTAAAGAAAATTACGAAAGCCATGCAACTGGTCTCAGCGGTTAAAATGAAAAAAGCCCAACAAGTCGCGGTTGAAGGAAGACCGTATCAGGAGGGACTCGAGTCTATTATCAAAAAAGTTGTATCAACGGTTGATGTCACGACTTCACCTCTTTTGAAACAGATCGACCCCGCCGGAAAAAAAGAACTTGTTATATTCATCACCGCTAATAAAGGATTGTGTGGTGCGTTCAATGTGAATCTTTTTCGGTTACTCATGAGAAAAGAGAATATGAAGCAGATGGATTTTATAACCATCGGTAAAAAAGGTGCAATGTTTTTATCGCTCACGGGGAATGAGGTTGTTGCAGATTTTTCAAGCTCCTCACCTGTTTCTGAGACCTCCGCAATCTTTCAGATGATTCTCAAAAATTTCCTTGAGGAGAGATACGCAAAAGTTTCTGTAGTTTACAATAAATTTATCTCCACTCTCCACTCAGAATCTATAAAAGAAGTATTGCTACCCCTTACCCTACAGGGCGATATGCAGCAAAAAAAACGACAGGCAGATTATCTCATAGAACCCTCTAAAAAGGAATTACTGGATAATTTACTTAAAGATTTTGTTGAGGAGAAAATAAGAGCGGCTATTTTAAATAGTGAAGCCTCTGAGCACTCTGCACGAATGATTGCGATGAAAAATGCAACGGATAACGCAACCGATGTAGTTTACAGTTTAACATTACTTCGTAATAAGCTGAGACAACAGAAAATTACTTACGAGTTACTTGATATGATTACCGCAAAAGAGTCAGTGGAAAGTAACTAATTAGCCAACCAACAATTATAATTTTATAACATTTATGGATCAAGGAATTATTGAGTCAGTGCGAGGAGTTGTTGTTGATGTTAAATTTCCACAGGAGGAAACACCGAGAGTGTATGACGCTCTTATTGTGGAAACAAAAGAGACGGGAAAACTCACTCTTGAGGTTGAGGCAATTATTGGAAGCGGATCGGTTCGCACCGTTGCAATGGGTGAGACTTTTGGTTTGAGAAGAAAGCAAAAAGTAATAAGCACGGGCAAGCCTATTGAGGTCCCGGTTGGTGAAAAAGGACTCGGTCGTATTTACAATGTTCTCGGTGAGACAATCGATGAGATGGGACCGTCAAAGACTACTAAGATGATGCCTATACACCGAACCGCTCCTGCTTTTACTGAGCAAACGGTAAAACAGGAAGTATTTGAGACGGGAATAAAAGTGATCGATCTTATTGCGCCATTTATTAAAGGTGGTAAGGTCGCTATTTTTGGAGGCGCAGGAACAGGAAAAACAGTCACGATTCAAGAGATGATTCATAATGTCGCGAAACAACACCATGGTGTATCTGTGTTTGCGGGAGTTGGAGAGCGGACTCGTGAGGGAAATGATCTGTGGAATGAGATGAAGGAGACAAAAGTATTAGATAAAACAACACTCGTATTTGGTCAGATGAATGAGCCGCCAGGTAACCGGCTTCGCGTTGCGCTTACAGGAGTTACAATGGCAGAATACTTCCGCGACGAAAAGGGGATGGATACGCTTCTTTTTATTGATAATATTTTCCGATTTGCACAAGCGGGATCTGAAGTCTCAGCACTTCTTGGTCGTATCCCCTCAGCTGTAGGATATCAGCCAACTCTTGCCTCAGAAATGGCAGCACTTCAAGAGCGGATCACCTCAACAAAAAAAGGTTCAATCACCTCAATTCAGGCCGTGTACGTGCCTGCAGATGATTACACTGATCCGGCGCCTGTTGCAACATTTGCGCACCTTGATGCCTCGCTTACTCTTGAGCGCTCACTTGCTGAGCAAGGGTTATTTCCCGCAATTGATCCTCTCACCTCCTCCTCCCGTGCGCTTGATCCCTCAATTATTGGTGAGGAGCACTACACTGTTACCAGAAATGTGTTGAAAACTCTGCAACGTTACAAAGATTTGCAGGATATTATCGCGATTCTTGGTATGGAAGAGTTGTCCGAAGAAGATAAAATTACAGTTTCTCGTGCTCGTAAAATTCAACGATTCCTCACCCAGCCAATGTTTGTGGCAGAACCATTTACGGGACGAGCGGGAAAGTATGTATCAATTAAAGACAATGTGCGTGGGTTCAAAGAGATTCTTGAGGGTAAACATGACAGTAAATCAGAAACCGCATTTTATATGGTTGGGACTATTGATGAAGTAAAGTAATTTAATAATTCGTCATTCTGGTGTCACTTCGTTCCCCAGAATGACGTATAAGAAAAGAATGATAATACAACTTAAAATTCTTACCCCTCAAAAAAAAGTAGTAGAGGAGGAGGTTCAGTCTGTTACTGTTCCATCAGCTGAGGGTGAGATTACTATTCTGCCCCGTCACGCAAAGCTACTCACCACTCTTCGAGAAGGAATTATTACTATCCGAAAAAATTCCTCAGAAGATCATCTCTCAATTGGTGGGGGATACCTGGAAACAGATGGAAAAGAACTTCGCATTCTTGTTTCACAAGCATACCATCAACATGAAATTAATGAGGAGATGACAAAAAAAGCGTTAGAAGACGCACGTCGTATAATGCAAGAATCAAAAGATCAGCCAATGAGAGTCGCTGCGGAAGTTACTATTAGACGATCCGTTATAGACCTTAAGCTTCTGAGGAAGAAGAGGAGAACGAATTACCAAGTAACCAACTAATCAACCAACTAACCAAGTAACCTCATATGACTTTAATTATTGTAGAGTCTCCCACAAAAGCCCGAACATTCAACCGCATCCTCAAAGGTAAGGGATACTATGTGTTCGCAACTATGGGCCATATCCGCGACCTTCCGGCCAATACTATGGCGATAGATTACACAAAGAATTTTGAGCCGCAGTACCAAATTATCGCGGCGAAACAGAAAGTAGTAACCGAACTGAAAAAACTCGCGAAAGAAAATGATGAAGTAATTCTTGCAACTGATCCTGACCGTGAGGGCGAATCAATCTCCTACCACGCGGCGTATATTTTAGGACTAGTAAAAGAAAAATGGCCGGAAATTATTATTGACAAAAAAAAGCCACTTAAACGCATTGTGTTTCACGAGATCACTCAACACGCGCTTACAGAGGCCCTTGAACACCCCGAGGAACTTCGCATTGATCTGGTGAAAGCACAGCAGGCTCGGCGTATCTTAGATAGAATTGTGGGGTATGAACTCTCCCCCCTTCTCTGGAAAAAAATGGGAAAAAATTGGTTATCTGCGGGGCGCGTACAGTCCGTAGCTTTACGTATTGTTGTGGAGCGTGAAAAGGAGGTTAAGAATTTCAAGATAGAAGATTACTACCAACTATTTGGAAATTTTACGGATAAAGAGGTGATTCGCGCCAAATTAGCAAGTAAAAATACTATACCCTACGAACAGAAATTTACCCTAAAATTGTTTGCCGGAGATTATCAGTACACCAAAACAATTATCGACGCGACAAATGTTGAGAATCTGCAAAAAGACGTACAATCGGATACTTACAAAATTTTAGAAATAACAGGTGAAACAAAACCGCGCTATCCCCCGCCTCCTTTCACCACGTCACTCTTACAGCAAGAATCATTTCAGAAATTTGGATTTTCATCCCGTATGACAATGCGCATTGCGCAAGACCTATATGAGCGGGGCATCATCACCTATCACCGTACGGATTCATTCAACCTATCAACACAGTTTGTATTTCGCGCGAAAGATTATATTGAGGCAACATACGGAAAAGAGTACGGGTTGGAAAAACCACGAGGATACCGCACCAAATCCCGCGGTGCGCAGGAAGCCCACGAGGCAATTAGACCAACTAAGTTAGAGCGAACCGCAGACTCACTAGAAGTTGATAAAAAGATCACCAAAAATCATAAAAAAGTGTACAAACTTATTTTTGATCGGGCAGTTGTAACTCAGATGAAAGAGGCTCAAATTAAACACATTAAGACAACAATTGGGGGAACAAAAGGATATGTGTTTGAGTCTGAGATGCAGAACGTAGTGTTTGACGGTTTTTTGAAAGTTCTCAATCCGGAGTTCGCAGAAAAAAATAAGTATGTGTCACCCTTTACCGTTGGGGACATGATAAAACTCGAGTCTGTGGAAACACAGGACAGTAAAACGAAGCCGCCTCCCCGCTTTAATGAGGCAACGCTTATTCGCATTATGGAAGAGAAGGGGATTGGCAGACCTTCAACGTATGCTCCTATTATTTCCCTCATTCAAGATAAAAATTATGTAGAAAAGCAGTTTCGCTATTTTGCACCCACTAAATTAGGGGAGGCAATCTCTGATTATTTATCTGGCGCGTTTCCCAACGTGTTCGAGCTTGAGTTTACCGCACAAATGGAACAGAGCTTAGATGATATTGCAGAAGGGAATAAAGAGTTGGTTGCAACGCTTACCGATTTTAACACCCCCTTTCACAAACTTGTTGAAGAGAAGAAAAAAGATAAAACAGTGATTGATGTTGAAGAAACGTTAGATGAAAAATGCGATAAATGTGGAAGTCCTATGGTG
>JGI1358J11329_10002391_pt1 | contig 14502 bp, 14 predicted proteins | sample Subgroupgradi54m_FD_11329 | JGI IMG/M metagenome (IMG submission 11329)
GCTTGCCTTCGCCTTTGGTGTTCCCCACGATATCAACGGATTTCACCCCTACACCGTGAGTTCCTACTCCCTCTCCATTCCTCTAGTTGTGCCGTTTCGAATGCGGCTTCGCCGTTAAGCAGCGAAATTTAACACCCGACTAACACAACCACCTGGAGACCCTTTACGCCCAATAAATCCGGATAACGCTTGAGGCCTTCGTATTACCGCGGCTGCTGGCACGAAGTTTGCAGCCTCTTATTCACAGGGTACAGTCACTTACGTTCCTCCCCTATAAAAGCAGTTTACAGACCGAAGCCCTTCTTCCTGCACGCGGTGTCGCTCGATCAGGCTTGCGCCCATTGTCGAATATTCTCGACTGCAGCCACCCGTAGGTGTACGACCCGTATCTCAGTGTCGTCGTTGGGGGTCACGCTCTCACGTCCCCTACCCGTCATAGCCTTGGTGAGCCATTACCTCACCAACAAGCTGATAGGACCTAGGCTCCTCTCGAAGTGTCTTGCGACTTTACTCTACACCTCTTTAGACTCTTGACAAAATTATTTTAATATTATATAATGATAATTAAGAAAGGAGGCAAAATGCCGCTATTCATTTTCCTTCCCATCTGTGTCATCGCTGCACTAGCAGCAGCCATTGTGCGCATGGTAGACCAGCGGTTGAATCCGCAAGCTTACCACAACAGTTAATCTGCAACGGACCGCGAGACATTTATATGCTTGCGGTCCTGTTTTTTTATAGTCAAAAATCCAAAGAGGTATAGAGACTATCGGGTATTAGCTAACCTTTCGGCTAGTTATCCCCGTCTTCGAGGTAGATTCCAAGGTGTTACTAACTCGTTCGCCACTAAACTCACTCTTGATGTAATCGCAAATGAGTCTCGTTCGACTTGCATGCCTTATCCACACCGCCAGCGTTCATCCTGGACCAGGATCAAATCCTCAATCAAATTCACCAAAAGGTGAAAAAAAATAGACTTTGAACAGTTGGAAATATACAATTTAAATTTCCAAACTTTTCTGGTTTGTTTTCTTAAACCCGTGTTTAAAAAAATGTTTTTGCGTAATTGAATTGTTAACGAGCAATCCAGATCAATCGTTTTTACCAAAAAGCTTCCCTTGATAAAACAACAACCACGCAAATCTCTGTATTGGGGCTCTGAACCATGCATGGTTAGAGCCCCAAGGGACTTGCGTGGGTGCTGTTTTGCGAGGCGACAACTCCCCTCAAAACTGCAACTCGAATAAATTGTGAAGCGGGTATTTTTACCAGTCCCGCTTGGTTCTTATCTCTATGTAAACAGTATATGCGAACGCCTTTTTCCTGTCAAGAAGGGGTTGTAAACAAGACAAGAATGACTATTTCTGCATAAAATGTCCTCATTATGAAATTAAACTTCTTTACCTTGAATTACAAAACTCCCCCACCAATGTTGATATTGCGAGTAAAATAAAACCCCACCAAGCATGCACGCGTGCAGCTCGGTGGGGGCTTCCTGAATATAGAGACTACTCTTTTCCCATTTGAGTGGTCTCCATCAAAATCTCTAGCGACCCTTTGCAGTTCGTTGCTGCAAGAAAGAGTCAAGGGGGTTAGCAGTCCTACTAGGTGAAGCAACTCCAACCGGTAAGGACGGCGATACAAATCCTATGTCCGAAGACACCCCCGCATCATCATGAAGCGGACCGCCTCTGCCGCCAGAGACTCCAAAGAAACTTAGCAACAGTCCAACCAATGGGTCCCCGCCAAGGTTAACGACACTCGGGGACAATTCGCTCCCCGCTTGGTTGTATACTTTCAACGACAGTATGTATCCGCCGCCGGTATTGCACTGGCGACCGGTACGAGTCGCAGCTCCGTAGTCTCTCACAATGAGTCTGTAGGTGCCGCCATCGGTACATTGTGTCCTGCGCAGAGCAGGACATGCATAACCGCACATGGGTGTGGCTGTACATAGATTTTGATCATCTCCTCCAGCCATGAAGGTGCCGTCGGGGCCAAGCACATACGCAACTGGATCAATCCCTGACTCTCCTTCCTCATTTGGAATGGTATCTACCGAAGCTTCAAAACTTCCTCCGCGGGGACATGAGAACGTCCATTCGTCTCCAAGAGGATTTTCGACTACACGTGAGCCATTGTTGGGTATCCAGTTGGTACGTTCTTCAGCGAACGCACTTCCCACCAAAAACAGAAACAAAACGGCGAGCACTGCGGCGAAACTTTTCTTCATGTTCGTGGGAAACCCTTCTGTGGTTTGTGAGTTAGTTTAGTTATGAAAACATAGAAATCAAGGAACAGAGGTGTATTATCTCCCTCCTTTCTTTGCTTTACGCCCATCAGTTTTTGTAACATCCAAAAGATTGCCACACCATAAAAAAAATTGTGCAGTAATGCCTTTCCCAAAAAATTATCAAATAGCTTTGCTCGAATAAAAGCCCTCTATGACCTTTATCTGGACTTATGTAACCAATATATCATATCTATATATAAAAGTCAAGTATACGTTTTTGAAGCATTAATTCATAATTTAATAAACAGTTCGCTCCAATTCAAAAAAGGGATATCTATATGGAACACTGGGAACAAGAACTTGATGAATATCTTGCCCCTTTTGGTGTTATATTCAGCGAAGAACGCACTATGCAACGCTTCAAACAAGACATGAGGACCATGCTCAATCACATCCAAATTCCCTTGCTCTCAAGAGTGGTACTCTATGACGGTATGGGATCGCTTGTGCTCCGCATTATGTCACTTGCCGCACTTCTTGCGATATACATTCAGTATCCATACAAATCAGATCCCCTCCTCTTCATCTGTTTGGCGCTTGTATCTCTTCCGGGACTCTGGATATGGTCATATCATCTCATGCCCCAAGAAAAAAGAATGAAACGCATGTGCATGCTTTTTGACAAAAAAATAAAAGAAGGGCAGAAATATCCTCCTTCTTACTAGATCCTAAAATTTTTTAACTATATCCCTGCATATCAATATGCAGGGATATTAATTAACTCATTTCATCAAATTTTTAACTTCGTTCCAATACGTCCAGTTATTATGCGTAATCCCGACATAATACCACCACTCCGCGCCCCAAAGATAATATTCATCAAAACCTGTGTCTTTGGCATATTGAATTGTCTCGCGGAAATAATCCGGAGGAAAGATATTGATTTGCTCTTCATACGAAAGCAAAGGCACCTCAACCGCGCCCCATGGTTCGGCTTGTAGTTCAATGACGATAAATGGCTTTTTGTACTCACCCGTGAGCCAGCGCGCGAATTTCTGCCTGAATCTGAAAAAAGACGGACTTAATGGATAATCAACGACACCAATATAACGCCCCATTGAAGGCGGATACACTCGACGATACATGGTGGTGCCAAAAATATCTCCGGCACGGATTGCCCGATTCCACGATCCAAATTCTCCCCCATCGGTGATAATAATCTGATGTCCCGAATCAAGTGATCGCACCAGCGCAACTTCATGTTCCAAAAAATCAGCATTGCGCATTGCGCATAGTCCAAATTTAAGAAACGGCTCGTTTTCAATTTGCCATTTGTCTATTTCCGGATCATCGCGATAACGATTAATCACGCGGGGAATATAATCGTTGAGTGCGCGCTCACGATCTTGCGATGTCAGTTCACGCGCCCACACCGGCACATGGCATTCGGGCCAGCGCGGCGTTTTCATGCCAATCACCAACACCACGGAAATTCCCTGCTCGCGCGCTCGAGCTAATTCCCAATCAAGATCGGAAAAATCAAATATGCCGTGATCTTTTTCAATGTCATCCCAATACGCAATGAGCCGCATTTCTTTAGGATGAAGCTGATCTATAATCGCGTTAAAATTTTCTTTCCAATTAAGTCCGAGCTTTTGGCTGTATTTCGATGAAAACGTAATCCCCCACGTAATAGTGCGATTTGCATCATAAGGAATACTGCGGGCATATTCAATCACACCAAGCCAGCCAATCCCTATGGCAATAAAAACTGTTGCTATTATTTTTAATCTTAATTCCCTTCCGCGAACTCGCTCATGCAATACGAGCCAGCTTGCAGTAAATATCACAACGTAGCGAAAACTTTGCGTTGACTGAACCAGCGCGGGATGTGAGAGAAAAATAGCGATGTTAAGCAGAACCGAACCGAAAGAAGCCCACACACGGTTTGCCGCATACCAAACCCAGCTTGATCCTGATATCTTCACGCGCGCATGGAGTATTCTCTTGCGTAATTGAGGCAAGAGCAACAAAAACAAAGCGCCTGTAACCTCTCCCATCTTTGCCCAAAAAAATCCTGTGACAAAATTGCTATGTTCAAAGACTATTTTTTGTAATACCGAAGAAAAGCCGTATAATGCCGCGCTCCCCGCTATCCATAAGATAAGATTCATTCGCATTGCCTTTTGTGTGGCAAAGAAAAAGAAAAACGCGCCTGTGACAAGAAATACTATCCCTACTATATCCATGCCGCTCACATGCGCGGCAATCAGAACAATCGAAAACGGAAGCGTGGACAAAGGAACGAGCGCGGCGATAAACGGCAATGATGACGATGCATCTGTTTTTGCAAGTACGGTATAAAGAGCCAGCAGGGACAATATGAAAACAATACCGGAGACAATGCCAATGAGTATAAAAGGAAACGCAAGATGGAGAAAACCAAACGGGAGCAGTGTGGCGGAAAAAATTCCCAATATTCCGATCCAGAATGTGTATATAATTGGATCGGACACGCGACTGCGCAAAAACAGCTTATCGGCAATTGCCGCAGTACCGAGAATGATTTGCCCAAAAATTGCGATAAGAAGCCACGTCATGTAATATGGAAAAAGTTATGCAAAATGAGGAAACATGATTAATGAAATGAGGAAGACATAATGGCGCACGTTGATAATATAAGAAAAAATTTTATACTTGTTGCAGAGATCACAACCGGATGTGTGAAAATAATCGTCGAAGGACCAGATGAAAAAATGCTGATAAGCAGGCAACTCGATAACATTGATTTAGCTACCGAGTGCAAAACAAATGAATTGTTCAAACAGTACTCTCCGGATATCTATGATCTTATCCGTACCCGAGCTTTGGACATCAATGATCTTAAAAACGATTTTCCAGAATTTTCGGGATGGGATCAAGCCGCACGTGAACAAATATCTCTTATCTAGCCATTGCGTATAGCGCATTTAACCAACTTGCGACTCTTCAATTATTTTTTTATACTCCCACGCGCTTGGACGAACAATTCGTTCAAGCGTTTTTCTATTTACTTCAACCAGTCCGAATCGCGGCCAAAAACCATTTTCCCATTCAAAGTTATCCATAAGCGACCAATGAAAATATCCGCGCACATCAGCGCCATCTTGCATGGCTCGTTTGAGAGCGTTAAGATGTTCGCGAATAAAAATGAGACGCATGTCATCGGTTGGATCATCAATACCGTTTTCCAAAATATAGATGGGTTTTTTAGAGCGTGCCATATTCATAATGGTCTGATAAAAACCTTCGGGTGAGGCGCTCAAATTATATAATCCTGCGTATAGCGCCCGGCGATCAAAGCGGATCGTATCTTGATTATAATAATTAAGTCCCACAAAATCCTGATACCCTCGGATATGAAGCATGAATGCATCGCTCCAGAAAAATTTTGCAAGTCGGGTGAGCAATTTATTTTTTAAACTTCTGTCGGCGGAAACAAAAAATTTGTCATGCTTTGCGATACCGACACTGCATGTTCTATTATTTTTTTTCGCAACAGCATGAAGTATGCGATATGTTCTCCTATGTACCCGCGCAAGATGATGAAATACTCGTACTGCCTGCCATATACTTTTTTTCTGCGGAGGTCGTACGCCGATAATATATCCATATGAAGTAAACACGATCGGCTCGTTGAGCGTACACCAAAACTCAACATCATTTCCTAAATCAGACGCAATCTTTTCAACAAAACGCGAAAAAGAATCAATTGATTGCGAGTGAAGCCACCCGCCCTTTTGCTGAAACCAAATTGGTACTGTCCAATGCCACAATGTCACAAACGGCTCCATGCCGCGTGCGCGCAACGCTTTGATCATTTGCGCGTAATGCTCAATTTCCTTTTCATCAAATTTCCCCTCTTCCGGCTCAATGCGCGACCACTCTATTGAAAAACGATACGCATTATGACCGAGCTCTTTTGCAATATCAAGATCCTCTTGAAAACGATGATAGTGGTCACAAGCGATGCCAGAAATATAGTTTTGCGGATTAATCGCCTGATCGCGCACAGAAGGCCATGATGATAAATGAGCGAATTTCTGTTCCGCCTCATACGCCAAACGCGACGCATGTGCAAGTTCCCACTCGCTCCAGTCATTATGATTCCCTCCCTCAACTTGATGCGCTGATGTTGACGCTCCCCACAAAAAATTTTTGGGAAAACTTACCATACGTATACCAAAGAAAAGCTAATAAACTTTTTCTTTAGTATAAACCACAGTTAACATTTTCCAAAATTAAAAAATCCCGCAGAACGGGATTTTATACTATATACGCCTTACCAGAAAACATTGATGCAATATGCACCTTTCCTGTTCCTGATATTACATTGCCGATAACTGCCGCATTAAATTGTGTTTTTAATATTGATACGCATGCATCAGCAACATGGTAATCAACACCGATAATAAATCCAATACCACAGTTAAAAGTGCGATATAATTCTTTTTCGGGAACGCCTTTTGCCAGCAGATCCCAAAAAACCGCATGGGGCTGGAGATGATGCTGTCGGCCGATATGAGCATCATATGAACCAAGAAATCTCTTGATCTTAGTAAATCCGCCTCCGGTAATATGAGTCATGCCGTGAATACCATAGACGCGGTCTATTTTATTAATATAATCAAAGTAGACCAGTGTCGGCGCGGTAAGCACGCGCGGCATTGCATCACCGAATAACTCATGAATTTTTGTAAACCCGTTTGCGTGCGGTCCCGAGCTTTCGATGCCAATTAATATATCACCCTCATGGAATTGATTTGGCTCTAAATTTCTTTTAAATCCGGACATTGTGATGCTTATTTCCAATCCCTTCAAGTTGCTATGGATAGCTGTTTCCCCTGCGGTGATAGCAATATCGCGCATACGGCATTCTGCCGCGAGAAAGGATACGATCTGCACGATCGCTTCGTGATCGTCTTCGGGAATAAGAATATGATCGCAAATTGCAGTCGGAATTGCCCTTGCCAGACAAAAATCATTCAGATTCATAGCAAGCGCGTCCTGCACCGCCGCATGAAACGTACGCTCCCGCCAATGATCCACACCCTTTGTTCCTATCCCATCGGTATGATGGAAATCAATTATATAACGATAAATCCGGTCTTTTTTGTAAATACCATTTACATCCACATGCAGATATTTCGTATCCCAAGTACTTCTGATAATGGCTTCAATTTTTTCAATATACGGTTTTGTCGTCTCATACATTTATTTATTCTCCCCTTTTTATTATTGCCAAATAACTAGCAATACCATACCACGTTGGGTATCTTTTACAAGAATACCAAAATGCATACACCCTATTGACAAGAAATCGGTTATAAGATATATTCTCTTGGTCTCTTGGTGCCCAAATGCTCGGCTTGTGGTCTGGCATAAGGGCATAATGCTCTTTCACACGGTCGAAAGACCGTAATCGTGTCGTACAAGGATGTACGACATATTTGATGCAGAAGGAAACGAAGAATGATGTTGAGAAAGATTTTGGTGGGAGCGATGTGTCTGTGCTTGGCAGTCGCGATTGCGCCGGTATTTGCCGCAAACGGCGATAATCTTCGCACAATCATCGCGGATCGAACCGGGACAGATTGCGTGACTACTGGACCGAGTGGCAGCCATTCAAGCGTCGGGGTTGGAGTCGCCTATAACGGTGTCAATCTCTTGCTCTCCTGTTACAGTGACGACACGGTAACAGCGGTAAGCCCCGCGGATGGCTCACAGGTGATGGTTCATCATATTACTGGCGCGAGTGCGTTAGGAGCGCTGGCATGGGATTCCACGAATACCCAGCTGTGGGCGTGCAGTGGTTTTGACACTGTTGGAATCGTGGATCTCACCGCAAACACGTTCACTCCGAAGTTCACAACAACGTCGGTTATATTCGGAGACGGATCGCCAGGCAGCGGGTGTTTTGATGGTTTAGCCTACGACGGGATGGATAATACCATCTGGGCATCCGGAGATGCCAACGATAGGCTCAACCACTATTCAACCACAGGCGCTCCAATTAGTGCCACCAACGGTATGACTGGTAAGCTAGGTGGTTGCGGTAATTCGGGAATCGCTGTTGGCGGGACAAATCTTTACCTTGCCAATGATGTGGTTGCTCGCAAATCTACCAGGCCGACAAGGGCTTAGCATCCGTAACACTCTTTGCCTCTTTCCCTCATAGGTTAGAGGATATGGAGTGCGATCCAGTGACGTTTGCTCCAAAGGGTTCCTTATGGAGCATGGATGCCTACGATAACATCGTTAATGCCTACGAGATTCCTGCCGGTTCATGCGGGCTTGGTGGCGGGTCCAGCAACAATCCGCCGGTTTGTACCGCGGCCTATGCTGGTCCCGCAACTCTGTGGCCGCCAAACCACAAAATGGTTCCCGTCGGAATTCTGGGCGTCACTGATCCCGAGAACGACCCCGTAACCATCACGGTAACAGGGGTTATGCAAGACGAACCCACCAATGGTCTTGGCGATGGTGATACCTCACCGGATGCCATGATCAATCCTGCTGATGGGACAGTACAAGTGCGCGCCGAGCGTGCTGGCACTCGTGACGGCCGAGTGTATCATATTGCCTTCATGGCTGTCGATCCTTCCGGCGGCAGCTGTACGGGAAAGGTCACCGTATGCGTACCTCACGATCAGGGCAAAGGCAAAAATTGTGTGGATGAAGGTCCATTGTACGACTCAACAAAGTAAGTAGTGCCGTCTGTCTTACGTCCACAACGTAAGACAGACCCACCACCTATGTTGTCTCAAAAACATAACGCCTCGCATGTATTTGCGAGGCGTTTTTATAATATTAAAATTACCCATCTAGTTCCTCCCCCTAGCATACGCGGTTATTTTCCGCTCTTGCGATATCAGCGGGAGGTTAGGAGCGGTAGCGGCACACACACAGAGATACGCCCTTATTCAAAATCAATATAAAACCGTAGAAGAATACCCTAATGATGTCATTGTGAGCGATAGCGAAGCAATCTAGGCCTCGAAGTTTAGATTGCTTCGTCGCCGCTGCTCCTCGCAATGACAAGTTCCGAATGTTCTTCTATGGTCTCAATATAGTATTTCGGAACATCTCCCTTCTCCCCCACACCCTTAATTCCGCCATGCAAGACAGGCGACGCAAAGCGTTTAGCCCTAACCCCTCCTATTCTAAGAGGGGCATAGAAAATGTAAAGCAGTCTATTTATCTATCTGCCGTATTCTCCATGCTTGTATTTTTTTGTGATCGCCGGAAAGCAGTTCTTTGGGCACCTGATATTTTTTCTTTTTCCATTCAAACAAATCCGGACGTGTAAAACTTCGCATGCCAACGCCCAATCGCTTCTCTTCAAGCGATGCTTCTTTGCCCAAAACTCCTGAAATATGCCGTGCCACCGCATCAATTATCACCATTGCCGGCAATTCGCCGCCAGTCAGTACATAAGGTCCAATCGAAATTTCCTGCATTTTAAAAATCTTTTTAATCCGCTCATCAACCCCCTCATATCTTCCCGCTATCATAATAATTTGGTCATATTTCTTCGCCCATGCGGCAGCACTTGGAGCATCAAATTGTTTGCCCCCCGCCGCACACAACAATATAATATATTTTTTCTTTTTTGGGATTGCGGCAATAGCGCGCGCAAGCGGCTCAACTTTGAGCACCATCCCGGGTCCTCCGCCAAACGGCCGATCATCGACTTTCTTGTGTGTATCGCTTGCAAACTTGCGCAAATCATATACAAAAATATCCGTGAGTCTTTTCTCTCGTGCGCGCTTGATAATTGACTCGTTCAGATACGAATCAAACATGCTGGGAAAAATTGTAATAATATCGAAGCGCATACTTACTCGAAGTTATAAAATTTTTATATCATCTTTACAATAGCACGGATTTTTATTGTCCCCAACCAAAATCCCTCCATATTGGAGGGATTTTGTTATTCTGTTTTACCAGAATTAAAGTTTCAAATCATCAACAACATCATCAATGTCCTTTGAACGACTGTCGTTCATTGGTGAACGGCTATCACCCATCGGGCGATCGTCGCTCATGCGCGGACCGCGACCACCTTCCGGCTCTTCGATCTTCAGGTTTACGCGCGCATTATTCTTAATGCCCACAACCCGAAGAAGAGTTCGAATGGCTTTAGCGGTTTGCCCATTGCGACCAATGATCTTCCCCATATCCGTAGGGTCAACCTTCAAGGTGAGCAGCACGCCCATCTCATCAACCTTACGTTCAGTTTTCACCGCATCGGGAACATCAACAAGCGCTCTGATGAGGAAGTCAAGAAATTCTTGATCCTGTGTCATCTGTGCCATGTATCTATGCTACCAACCTACAACCGCCTGCTATCTGTGATGATGAAGCCGGGAAGCCATAGCTGGAAGCTGTCTCACATATCAATAAACTTTTTTTCAAGTTTATCAAATCATTTCGACCTTTACATATCTTAATCGTATATCTACGTTACTCCTTTGTTTTTAGAAAGTCAATATTTTGTTGCAATTCCGTTCGCCTCTTTAGGCGCTTTCTTTGACCGCTTCTTTAACAACCACAGGCGCTTTTACTACAGTAATTTTTTTCCCTTCAACTACTTTTTTAGTAATCAAAAGATTATAAACCGTAGGAGAAACTTGAGCGCCTTTTGACATCCAATATAAAATACGCTCGTTTTTTAATACGGTTTCCTTTGTTTTAGGATGATATGACCCCAGGATCTCCTGCTGACCTGACTTCGGCTTTGAACGCCGCTCGGTCAATACCACGCGAAATGCGGGATCATTCTTCCTTCCTACGCGTTGCATACGAATAACTAACATAGTATCCAATATAAGCAAAAACCCTTATTTCGTCAAGTACTGGTTAGAAAAACAATCCAGCGCACACGGGAGGCGCATATCCTCTCTCCTGCCATAAAAAATTCCGATATCTTTCTCAAAGACCTCGGAATCAAAAAAATTAAACACAAATAACTGCATCATTTTGCCACCCCAAGCAGTATGGCCCCGATTACCATCAGCAATCCCCCAATCACTTCCCATATGTGGAATGTTTCTTTAAGAAAAAAGAATCCGAGGAGTGCTGAAACAATGACATACAATGATGAAAATTGGGACGCAAATGAAAGCTTCTCGACACCAAGCGCGTAAAGAAAAAAATACGTTCCTATGAGTCCAAGACCGCCTGCCAAAAAACCAAGCGCATATCCACGCAGATGCTCATGAAACGAATTCAACTGTTGCCTGTCAAAGCTATAAAATAAAAAAACAGCAATCATAAGACCCGCAACTTGAGCCGCCTGAACAGATGACGTGTTCATACTGATACGAGCAACTTTCAACAAAAAATTTGCCAATCCCCATAATATCACGGCAGCCAAAAGCGGCAACATAGAAACCTCCTTGCGTGTGAAGAGCTAGCTCTATCTTACCATTTTTCTCCTCATAGGTGTACGGGAGATGGTAGACCTGTTGCCTTATAACCTTCGTGACGAAATTTTCAGATTTCTGGCGAGACGAAATAAAAATTATGAAGCATATGTCAAGCGTATATGTTGAATAATTTTTACGAAGTCGTAGCCGAAATCTGGAAATTGCGGGTAGATAAGGTTATAAGGCAACAGGTCTGGTATAAAAAAGCGGCCTCAAAAAGGCCGCCCTTGTAACTAAGTTTCAAACATAGTTTTTTATCTATGGCGCATTCAACAATCTTTTTCGATTCTCGAACATCCGCTCCACTGATTCAAATGAATCTGTGTAAGGATCAAGAGGATCACTCATCTTGAATTCGAGTGCATCGCAACCGGCAGCCAAAGAGATGCCATGCCAATCAATGCATAATTCATTCTGCATTGAACGCATGATTGCCGTGCGTATGGCCATTGACCTCATTTGTGCGCGCGTTCCTGTCGGAGGATAAATCATTGCAGATGCGATTTCTTTATCTGCCGCAAACCTGCGCTCGGGCCAACGCGCATGAATGCGCTCGCGCATAGAGCCATTGCCAATGGAATGATAAATCAAATCAATCGTATTGCGTATCTCGGCGCTGGCATGAGGATGGTCTGCAATTTCTTGCTCCACAAGCCAACGCTTAGTCGCCCAATCTATGCGGCCGAGCATCCATGATATATCGTTATTTCCGATGGCATTAAGCGCCTGCTCCCATCGGTTAAGAATCAATGCGGATTCTGCCTCAACCTCATCGCAATCAAATGTAGCTTCCTGCAATGCACTGCGTACTGCTTCCCAATGATAAACCTGAATCTCGTATGCACTCATCTTTACGCCAGAAACCAGATACATAACGCGTTCATGCGGACCGCCTTCCGATACTTCGCGCAGCATTCCCATAGGATCCGTACATGCGATATCGGGTAAGCAATTTTGTTCTAAGAGCGAAAGCATTAAAGAGGTGGTGCCAATTTTAAGAAAAACCGACATATCAAGCATGCTTGAATCGCCATAGGTCAAATGGACCCTTGATGTGTTGCTGAAAGTTTTTGTGCATATCAGCATAGGAACATTTCTCCATCCGCCAACACATCGTGCGCGTTGCGAGAGAAAAAAATTTCCTTGCGGATCCCATGATCCCGTGCCGTCAAGTATCTGCCTGCTCACAATAAAAGATTGAAAAGATGGATGGCTATATATCCATTGATCATGGGTAAGATGCCATGGATTATCCGTAAGGTGCGCCGAATAATTTTCATGACATCCGAATACGACAATTCCGCCATCAATGCCGCGGGCAATATTATTTTTAAAAAGCAATATCAAGAGTCCCTCATCACATGGTACACAGAATAAATCCCGCATAATCCTATCTCCGGCTTGCGCATAAATGACCATATCTTGGACACTTCGCGCTTCCGGAGACGCATGTTCCGGATGATCGCCCGTATCGATATACGTCAATGATCCATTACCGTGCCATACCCTGCTACTCCCATACACGATACTTGATCCCCTATCCGCAGAGCGATACAGATAATCTCTTAAAAAATTTGTAGGCCATTCGAAGGAATCTGCAATCTTTCCGTGCTTTTTGAGCATACAACCATATTCCGTCTCAATTCCGTATGCGCGCGCGCGTACAAGCATTTTTTATTCCTCTCTATGCGTATCTGTATGTTATATTATCAATAAACTGTTCTCTACCATACAAAAAAACAAGTTGATTGTAAATCATGCCCGCAAATCCAGTCATCCTAAGCATAACGAAAAATCTATGTCTTGCTGAGTCATGTAACAAAGATATCCTTCGTTACACCCAACATGACAAAAAAAGTGTGCGGGAAAATTTCAGTATGCATAAAATTTAGTTTGACAATAGTATGAAAAAAATGTTATGATTTTTTTAGTAGTTTTTTTAAATATTTTCCAGCTATACAGCTATAACAGGAGAACCGGAATGAAGCAGGGAAAAATTTTATTGACATTTCAAGATGCTTTTTATCAGAAACCGCCATACAAAAGAATAGAAGCTTATATCCACTCACACAAGATATTACCAAGCACTAAATGCATTTTGATCAAAATGATTTATATTCCTGATCCGGACTCCGTTCATACATGTAGCGCTGAAGCAGGAAAAACGTATGTATGCACGAAGCTCAAAGTTATCCATAGTCAAGACAACAATCGATTGCAAATTATAGGCGTTCTCGTTTTGAAAGAAATAATCCCGCAATTGATTCTTGATAGTCAACCGACCCCCCTTCTTCTTCGCTTCCAGGCGGGTAATGATAGACGTAGTCATGACCAGAGGAAACATACAGGGCTAGATAAAACCCAAATGGAATCTTTTTTGAAAAGCAGCGGGATGACCACTCGTTATTTTGTTCATCAACGAGAATTCTTGCAGCCACATGAGGGAGACGTATGGCATTGTAAGCCGGTTGAACTAATTTATTTAGATGAAAAGCATAATTTTCAAATGATTCGCGTACAACCGCTCCGTCTAGAATCTGGTGCAGATTCTGACAACATAATTTAAATATCTAACAGACTTTAAATTATGAAATTCATGCTCTCTCATGTCATTGCAAGAAGATTTCCGACGAAGCAGCCTCTATCTTTGAGGTTTAAATTGCTTCGCCGAGTTTATCCTTAAGCCAGCTCGCCTCGCTGAAGGCTTCGGCGAACCGAATCGAAGATCTCGCAATGACATTTTCGGGCAGTTTCATAATTCAAAGTAACAAAAACCCCATATTATTTTTTAAAAAATAA
>JGI1358J11329_10002397_pt1 | contig 14481 bp, 20 predicted proteins | sample Subgroupgradi54m_FD_11329 | JGI IMG/M metagenome (IMG submission 11329)
TCCTGTTATTTCGTTGGGCAAGTTCTCTTGGAGGCGGCTGGTAAGATACTTTTCGTTGCCAATTATACATAAGGTCTTCGTATGATCCGACAACACCACCCCAGATAACTGCTGCTTTTATATCCGTTGTATCAACAACGATATTCCGAAGCGTAATGTTTCCTCCCATTGAATGACCCCACATGCCAATCTTGCCTGGATCTGCATCTTTGAATCGCTTCATTGAAGAAACTGCATTGAGTATATCGGTTGCGTAAGCAGGAGAATAATACGCTCCTTCTGGTTGTCCTTGTGATTTTCCATTTCCTCTGTAATCAGGTTTAAAAACAATGTAACCATTGCTTGCAAATGCATCAACGTAAAAAATGTACCGTTCTGTTGTTTTGTATTGTTCTGGCGGAATATATCCATGATTAAAAATAATTACCGGCCAACCATTTTTAGGTTTTTCTCCTTGCGGAACAGTGAGTAAGGCATACATCGTTAAGCCTTCAGATGTATAGGAGGCAATATACTGATTGTAATGAGTACCTTCTGGCAGTGTTTCTTCAATACGAATATCGCTTCCTGGATAATTTTTTTCTCGCATCGCTTGTATTGTTAGCGGATTGAGACTTTGTTTTATTTCCACTTTCGGAATTGATTGTAGTATAGTAGGTAATTTTATTTTTGCTGCAAATACCGCAATAGCAACAATACATAGTACTTCTATTACAAGGGTATATTTTTTCATACGCAAATGTAGTATAAATGAAATGGTACGTTATGTATATTCTCCTCTTTGCTCTTATTTTTGGTATTAATGTTATCCCGGCATTTATGCCTCCGACGTGGATTATTCTTTCTTTTTTTTATTTGCAATATCATCTTGCATTTTTCCCAACTATTCTTTTGGGAGTCATCGCCGCAACAAGTGGAAGAATTGTCCTTGCACTTATTGCAAGACGATGGGTAGAGCCATTTTTGCCTAAGGCGTTTTTTTCAAACTATGCATATTTAGGAACATATCTTGAGGAAAATCAAAAACTCACCATTCCCATTGTCCTTGGCTATGCATTTTCACCAATTTCTTCAAATAGCCTCTTTATTATGGCTGGATTATCAAACTTACCATTACATATTATTGCGTTTTCTTTCTTTATTGGGAGGCTTATCAGCTACTCTTTTTGGATTACAGCTTCCAATCGTCTATCGGATCGTCTTGGAGACATTTTTGCAGGTAGTTTTGCAAGTAAAGCTGCCTTTATAAATGCTCTTTTTAGTCTTATCGTTGTTTTTCTTATTGGAAAAATAAAGTGGAAAAAGATAGTAAGAATCAGTAAAAATAGATAATTACTGCAAGCGGTGTTTTTTGAACGAAGTTCGAACGTTTTTTGACGAAAATCCGAATTCCGAATTTTGAAACCCAATCGCTCGGGCGGGCAAAAAGGAAGGGGGTTGGGGGGAAGGAATTTTTGCCCGCCCTCGCTTTCCGATTCCAATTTTTTCCGCCTCCGAATTTCGTGCCAGTAAAACTGGCGCGCCGCTTATTTAAAAATTTCTTTAAATACAACTTCTAATTCTTTGTCTATATCGCTTGGTAATTTTGAATGTGGAATTTTCAAATTTTTTAACACTGTATCAAATCTCTCAAATCCGCCATCACTTCGTAATTCAACCCATTCAACTTTCCGGCTATTTAATTGTTTTTTATTCGTATCTGAAAGTTTGTCGGCCACAAAAACCCTACTATCTCTAGCTATAACTGCGTCAGCACTTTCTGGATTACCACGCCCCATTAATTTTACTTCGCACTTGTGCTGATTTTTACCTTCAATTAAATAGAAATCTATTTCTCTTTCAAAATCATCTTTTTCTATCTCTTTACCCTTTATCTTTAGAGCATAATTTTGTTCGGGTACACCATACAATTTACAGAGTGTTTGCATTAATGGCTTTTCAACTCTTTTTCCGGCAGTACTCCAAAGGCCACCTCTCAATGCAGATCTTTTTACCGCCAATGTATTTATTACAATTAAACTTTCACTAACATTAAGATCAACACTAACACCTTTAAATTTAATCGTTAAAGTTAGTTCAAGATCGTGTTCGGTATCAACTAAGTTTTTAATTGATTCATATAAAAGATCATAATGTTCATTTGAAGCATCAATTACAATTTCTTTCGTCGAAGAATTAAACATATTATGAATTGTTTTTGTGTTCAAACCAGAGTTAATTGCTATTTCATTTGCGGGTAAATTCGGATCTAAAAATGCTTTTTTATACCAATCAACAGTAATATCTTTACTTTTCAATTTCGCATCAACGATGTGTTTAAAAAAATCAATCGCAAACTGCAAAAATTCAGCATTGATAAGAGTAACGACTTCAATTCTGTAATCCTCTCCCTTTAGTAATTTTCTTATTATATTTTTTGCTACTTGTTCAGTTATTGTCATATTGTTCCTTTAATTAGTGTTATAAAATTTTTAATGTCAACAAAATTTGGTTGCGAATTCTTTGCGTTAAATAGATTATCCTTTTTAATTAAATCTTCTTTCATGCGACTTACATATTTTGGCTCTTTTTCTGTTAAAAAGAAATGCCTATCTAAATTAGCTGCTGCTCGACCAAGTGTTCCACTTCCTGCGAATGGGTCAAAAATTAGATCGTCAACAAATGAATAATATTTAATAACCCTATTGCATAATTCTATTGGAAAAACTGCGCTATGTATCCGATCAAATGTAGGATCGATACGCCAAACATTTGTCGTTTCATATTTATCTAAAACTTTACTCTTTTTAACCTTGTCCCACTCATATTGCTGTATATTCCAATCAATTAGTTTATCTGTTTTTTTTCTATACACCATTAGCATTTCAGAAATTGCATTTGGTTTATAACCTAAAGGCTTCCTGTGTTGTAAAAATCCAGCATTTCTATTCTTAACGCTTGCTTCCGGTTTAACCCATACAATATCATCAATAAATTCCCAACCCATTTTTACTAATAATGGGTGTATGTCATAGGGTATGGGATAGCGTTTGCTGGAGTGAGCCCGGCTTATTCTTGGAATAATAATTGGAGAGGTATTAAGCACAAAAAACCTACCCTCTTTTGTGATCCGATGAACTTCCTTGAAAACTTCTTCTAAAAATTTTAGATACTCATTATAACTCTGATAAATTGAATAGTCTCTAGCGTTATAATAAGGCGGTGAAGTAAAAGTTAGATGAATAGATTCATCGGGGACATATTTTAATGTCTCAACAACATCACCCTGAACAATGGTATTTTTTAGAAAGGATGGGAATTCATCGTGTTTTCCATTGTCTTTTGAACCATAGTTTACCCCATTTATTTCTTTACTAATAACTTCTTTTATTAATTCGTTGGGATGATCGAGTAGCTTTGCCAACTCTTTTTTAACTTGATTGTTATTTGAAAAAACAAGCAATCCTCTTATGGCCTGCATTACAACTTTTGGATCTTTGTCTGCTAATAGTTTAATTAATATTGGGATTGTTTTTTCATTTCTTAATCTTCCAATGCCGGAAACTGATTCTCGTCTAACTTCGGTGCTCTCATCTTGTTTAGCAAAGTTTACAAAAGTATCCAATAAAGAAACATCGCCTATTTTTGCAAGATTTTTTATAGCCAATGATCTAATTGTTTCATTATTATTGTTTAAAAGATTCAATAATGGCTGCTTGCTATATCCATTTTCTAATCTTCCTAACTTCTCTAACACATAAACAATCGTGCCATCGTTTTGATCTTGAAGAAATGACAAAAGAGCTTTTGTGTCATTTTTCAAGCTATCAATCTGTTCTCTGTTTATTTGTTTGCTTAACGCTGATCTATTCATAATTTTATTTCATTAAACTATCAATTGTAATTCCTAAACCTTGTGCAATTTTTGAAACAGTTTGAATTGACGGCTTAGTAATGACATTTGTTTCAATTTTAGTCAGCGTTGTGTAGGGAAGATCGGATTTTCTCGCCAACTCGTCCTGCGTTAGATTTTGCTTATTTCTAAGCATCTTTATCTTATCTCCAATTGTTTCGTTATTATTTTGACTTTTCATAGTTTCCTAAGTATGATAGTATTAGTATGGGTGCTTATTAAGCCCTTCATAAATATGATAACAAATAAAATGAATTCGAGCAAACTAAATTATTATTGGCGGCGCATTTCGCAAAGCGAAATACGAAATTCGGCGGCGGAAAAGCGTTTTTTCTTTCGCTTTCAGCAAAAGATTGGTTCGAACTTCCGCATTGCCGACCGCACGCTCTTTTGCGATTTCAAAAATGCCTTCAAAATTGCGGAAAAATACCATGCCGAGGCGCGAAGCGCCGAGGCAACCTCTTTCAATTTCGCTGAACGTAAAACTTGGCGGAGAGGGAGGGATTCGAACCCTCGAACCCTTGCGGGTTGACGGTTTAGTAAACCGTTGCTTTCGGCCACTCAGCCACCTCTCCAGAGATTTATTATATCCTATCTTGCTTAGGGATAAAATTTTAGAATTTTGAGGAATAGAAAACTTAATTTCTCCTTCTTCCAAAAATTCGAAGAAGGTTGATAAAAATATTCACAAAATCCAAATACAGCATAAGTGCTCCTAATACGCCGAGATTTTTATTTGCTTGTCCTGACATATTTTTTATCTTTTGTGTGTCGTATGCCGTTAAACCAATAAAAATTGCAATGGTCAGATAAGACAAAATATAACTAAAACCGCTGTTTCTTAAAAAAATATTTACAACAGATGCAATAATAACTCCAATAAGTGCCATAATGGCAAGATTACCAACGGTTGTTAAGTCTTTTTTTGTTGTGTATCCAAAAACCGCCATAGTACCAAATACCGCGGCTGTAATAAAAAATGTTGATGCGACAGAGGTACTGGTATATAAAAGAAAAATGGAAGAAAGTGTTAAGCCATTAAGAAACGCGTAGCCCACAAAAGAGGCAACTGCTGCTTCATATGACATTTTGTTTATTCTGAGACTGAGAAAAAATACTAATGCAAGTTCTGCAAGCATTAAACCAAAAAAAAGAATGCTATTTGAGAAAAGAGCGTCAATAAGTGCAGGAGTTGATGCAACAACAATCGAAGAAAGCCCGGTCACACAAAGGCCAACAAACATCCAGGCAAAGGATTGATTTATTAAACTAATTTCTGCCGGAATCGATTTACGGTCAAGCGCAATTTCCATATCTTTACATTAATTACTATCCCAGGGGGTCATGAGCTGAAAGTAGTTTCCATCCGGATCGGCAAGGGTGGCAATCCACATGCCTCCCATTTCGTATGGTTCTTTTATGACAGTTACTCCCGTTACTTTTTTAATTCGCTCAAATTCTTCTTTAACGTCCTTGGTTTCAAAATTAAACATAATTCGTCCTGGATCTTTGGTTTTTCCTTTCATCTTGGAGTGTTCGCCAATAGAAAAATATGCATTACCAACAGACCAGCCATACCACTTTTCTTCTTGCATGTCTGGTTTTTTACCTAAAACCTTCTCGTAAAACTTCGCCAGCACCTTAGGCTGCATTGACCCAAGCATGACAGAACTTAAATTTAACATAGTTTAATTATAACAAGATTATGAAAACATGCAATACGATTATTTCGAATGAATACTTTTTTGAATTTTAATCTGCCTTATACCCATAAATAACATGAAAATCAGTATGATTTTTGCAATGTATGAATCGTTTGGATCCAAAAGCATTTTCATAAACGGTGTATTCTGGTGCAAAATAAAATGAACAACAACCGAAATAGGTAACGTTAACCATAGCCACGCAGTTCTGGAAATAGAAAGGTGGATTTTAGAAAATAATCTTGTGAGAATGGGTGCAACAAGAAAAATGCCAATATACGCAGCTGCAGTATCAAAAATAGTGAATGGTCCAATTCTATACTGTCGTAAGATATCAATAAATCCCATACGATAATTAGTTTGATTATATCAGAAAGCAAATCCTGCTATAATTGTAAGCAAGCATGAAAATTGAAGATGTTAACTTGAGAGCTATTATAGCCTTTTCTCTCTTGGTAATTGCGTTTCTTCTTGTATATATAGCCTTCCTTAAATAGTTTATTACAATATCCTCATTGTTTTCTAAGATTCTTGAGTAAACAGATTTTATGGATTAAAGTTTAGGAGAAAAAAGAGACTTGCAATTGCAAGTCTGATAGCAAAAAAGATAAGTATTAGGGCAAAAATCTTAAAAACTACTGATACTGCTTTTCCTTTTATTAACAATGGTCTAAAACGGGAGAAGAGAAATGTTAAAAGAAGCGTTGAAACCAACCATCCTATTTCAAAGAGCAACAAAAATAAAATCTGTCCGCCATTAATTTTTTGACTAAGCAAGTATGCCTGAGGAACACAAATAGTGCTCCAGAAAATCCAAAGTGGACCATTAAAAATAGTCAAAAGAAATATTTTCTTAAAATCGAAAAGTTCACCTTTATCGTGTAAATTCTTAATTGTCCAGATTTGTTGTGCCATCCACAAAAGCACGACAGCACCAATAAGAGAAATACCGTAAAAGAAACTTTGAGGAATATGTAGGGAGAAAAGAATAAGCATAATGAAAGTTGCAACAATAATTTCAGAAACTCCTGCAAAGAAAATAACACGCAAGCTTTTTACAAATCCTTTTCGTATGACTTCGGTAAATGTGGAAGTAAGTATTGCTCCAGGAATTGCACCGCCAATAAAGCCAAGAACAAAAATACTAGAAAATTGAAAGAAGAGTTCCATTTTTAAACTGGTCTCCATTCCTGTCTGGAATTGTCAGGAAAATGCACTCTGTCAAAAATAGCAAATTGTCTTGGTGTTATGCGGTATAACTTATGCTCGTTTTTACCCGCGATAAAATTTGTATACCACTCCTCGCCTCTGTTAAATTTATCTGAGTAAAGTTTTACTTTAGTTGCAATCTCTTCCGAACTTTCAACAAGCACAGCATCCCCTTCCAGTTGCACACCTACAACAGTTAAATCATCAAACTTAATTGGTATCGAGCCTGCAACCTTTGCGTGCTTTTGAATTTCCTTGCTATGTCTGGTATCGGGCTTACTAATCCAGTAGAAATTGAGGTTTTTATCAGAAGCATAGTACACAATACAACTCCATGGTTGATCGCCATCAACGGTTGCAATGTTGAGCATTCGTCCCTCGGCTATATACTTTCGTATGAGTTTTTTAACATTATCGACCATATCGAAATTTTACGCCTTTTGGAGAACTTTTGCTAGATTATTTTGTCTAATGACATCCTTTATAAAATGTGGTAGAATACAATTAATAATCATCTGAAAACCCCTGCAAGGGGGTTTTTGGATTTTATACTCTCTCCACGAGCTCCCTTAATTGATTAAAGTTTATATATTTATCTGCTGCTTTCAAAAGCTCAAAAGAAACATGCCCTTTTGAAGAAATTACAACTACCTTTTTATCTCTTTTCTGAAGATATCGAACAAGTGCATAAAAATCGCTGTCTCCGCTCATCAAAATTGCTGTTGAGTAAAATCTAAGATCTTTGACAGCATCTATTGTTAACTCTACATCCAAATTCCCTTTCTTAAGAACTGTTCCATCATGTTGCCTGATTAATTTTACTTCCTTAGTTCTTATTTTATAACCCCATTGTCTTAGCTTTGCAAAAAAATTTTGTTGTTTTTTGTCATCTTTTATATATGCAAAATAAAAATAAACATTATCTAGTTGATAATTTTTCTTGAAATAATCCATCAATTTTTTAAAATCTATCTGCCATTTTAAAGTCCTTTGTGAATAAATTACATTTGCAGCATCGATGAATACTGCAGCCTTAGTTGATCGCCTGTAAATAATCTTTCTTACAATAGGCATTTAAGCAAATTATAGAACTTTTGGGAAATTTTAGCTAGCGGTTTTAAAGATTTTTCCAAAATGTAAACGTTTTCTATACACCACAAAAAGCAAAAGCGTATTTGCGATAAGCAAATAAATCTGAAATGCGGAGTTCTCGATATTCCAATTTGGAATTGATGGGATAATAAGGAGCACACTTACGAAGCTTGTTATATAGGTAAATCCTGTTTCGGTTTCTGGATTTGTCCATGCCTTGCGCAACGTTGGCAGTGTGGCAAATCCATCTCCAATTGCGGCAATCAGAATTGCAAAAATAGGAGAAGATGTAATTCCCCAGACCATAAGCGCAAAGAGCGAACATGCGCCACAGAGAAAATCAAAAAAGGTTAGCTTCCAATAACTTTTTGGGTTAACAAACGAAGCCAAAAAAACAAGTAACGGAAAAAAGCCGCCGGTAAAAATACGAACTGTTGCCCAAATATCTGCATGTGCAGAGACAGCTGCCGCAGAACCAATTAAAGGTAATAATGCCCACATGCCCCACGTTACCCGATTTGGTTTTGATTTTCCTTTTAGTGTATCTCTAATATACGCATACGAACCAATTGTGCCAATAAAAACACTTAAGACAACCAACCAATGCGCAAAATTCATACCATAAATTATATCAGAAGCAACGGGGTTACTTATTTTTTTCCTCGATCAAGTATAAGGGAGTGCCATCCAAATCCTTAAAATAGGCCAACTTGCTCCACCCATCCTTTTTTATTTCTAAGACAATACCCTTTGCTTGAAGGTTTGCTGCGCTGGCATCGAAATCTTTCACGCTAAAACCAATCGAGATATCTTTGTTCCGCTCCAATACCTTCTTGGCAGGGTGGAGACCGATCGTAAGTCCCGGGGCTTGTATCATGGCATAGTAATCGCCGTATCGATTTTTCAGCGCAAAGCCTAAAATTTGCGTATAGAAACTGAGGAAAAATACGAACCGATATTTGCTTCCACTTGACTTAATACACGATAGTTTGTACGATGAGTTTATGAACAGATTAGTATTTCCAATTCTTCTCCTGAGTCTTCTCTTAACAGTTGCTTCACTTGCTCATGCTCAAACGCCTTCTATCCCCACAAGTCCTCCTGGCACAACAGTTCAAAGTGATTATGCGAAAGATGTGCAAGATGGTGAACAGGCAACAGCAAACGATCAACAAGCACAACAAAATCAGAAAGATGAAAAAAACAATGAAAATGTTGGCGTGAATGAGCAAGGTGAAGTTATGAATGGACAACAAGGTATTGACCAAAAGGATATGACTGAGTCGAAAGATAATCTTAATCAACAAGGAGATAATGGTAGTAATACTGATAATTCTACGCAAGGAGGCAATCAGCAATCAGGAACGGACAACAATAGTGTAACTGGTACACAACAAAATGGTGGTAATCAGCAAGGGAACAACAACTACTAAACAACTATGCAAACTAACACATCCAATATGTCATCTCCAATACAAACAGAAACGCCAATGCAAAACCAAATGCCATCTTCGGAAACACCCCAATCATCTTCAAAAGCAATGTGGTATGTTATTGGCGGACTTGTTATATTGGTAGCAGTTATTGGCATTTTTTTTGTTGCTCTTCGAAGGTCAAAAAATAGTTCCTACATCACACAACCAACGAATATCCAACAACCAACAATACAGCCAAAACCGACCTTGCCTCGTAGCAAAGCGCCAAGCATTATCATAAATGTTCTCACTGCTTCCTCTTTGGATGCACAAGGCGCTGCAGCAACCCCAACAAGTACCTTTACAACAACAGATAAGACTATCTACCTTGTCCTCACCTTCAACAATCCTAAAGTAGGAACAAAGTTTGAATATATTCGTTATTTGAATAATACGTATCTGGATAGTGGAAGCCTCAAAATTATGAAGCCAAATCTTACAAATTCCAGCTTCTCTTGGAGCTTGAAGCAAGGAGCAACACATCTTGCAGGAAACTACAAGGTGAAAGCCTACACGAATGGTGTGTTTGAAAAAGAAATCTTCTACAGAGTACTATAAGTGCTCAGCGGGGTAGAGGATATTCGAAACTATTTTCTAGAATCTGAAGAGAATTTTGAGCCAACATTTGTGCTTTACAATGGAATGCTCCAGCGAGTACACACATGGTATCCTAACGAGAGAGAAGATTTGTAGGTTTTGAAAAGGAAAATTCTTTACCAGACCTATCAAGTGCAGAAATAGCGTATGAGTACGCGACTCCCTTTTTGAGAAATCCTATTGTGTAATTTTCTACGTTTGCAGGAAGAGTTCTTATGGCATGTTCATATTTTTTATTTCCAGACTCTTTATAATAGATATTATACGTGGAGGCTCCAAGCACACGCGGAAGTTTTATTTTTGCCTGACCAAAGTTTTGCTTACTACCTACCGCTTGCACATGGTGCGCTTGAGAAAAATAGAATAACGCTCCGATGGCAAAGATAATCAGAAATCTCATACTTTTCACACGTTGATACTATCAAAGCGAAATCAGTTTTGTCAAGTTATGGAACTATTAGGCGTTTCTTCACGAACTCACCGAATTCATTGAGGGTCGTCCAGTCTTTTTCGAGCATCGGTGGCTCACCATCGGGAATAAAGTACCCATAGGCAACCCAGGAGAGATTCTTTTGGTCGAGGTAATCGAGGAGTGGTCTTGCGAAGCCTGCGAGGGTGCCGTTTGTCGTCTCGTCCCCTCCATTGTGGAAACCCCACTCGGAGACGATGACCGGATAGGTCGAGGCCAAGAAGCCAAAACTCCTCTCCCAAGCAGCAACTTGGTCTTCCCCTTTGGGGAAATTGCCGGGATAGACGTGGGCGACATAAACGAGATTGGAATCACTATACGGATTCGTAGGCACAGCGGAGAGATCGTTGGAATAGTTAAGACCTGGCGCCAGGATAATGTTGTCCGATTGCCGACGGATTGTCGCGATCAGGAGTTCGCCCATCGGCCGCAAGTCGGTCCAGGTAAAATCAGCGGTCTTGTCGGCGGGCTCGTTGTACATCTCAAAAAGCACGTGTTTCCTCTTGCCGTATCGGGCTGCAACTTTGTCCCAGAAGGCAACCGCCATGTCGGAATCCGAGTAGTGGACCTTCGCCGGATACTGCGAAATGGCCGTGTCACCTCCAGTTTCATACCAACCGCCGAGTCGCCCGATTGCTTGGTAAGAAATAATGGCATAAAGTCCATTCTTCTCAGCCAGATCAACCATGCGATCAACGTAGGTTGTGAGGTACCGCTCACCACCTACCAATCGGTAGTACCCGGGGTAAAGCGGCAGACGGACGATATTCGCACTAAGCGCCTTCACGCGCGCGAAGTCCGTCGCGATCTCCGCGAAATGGTTGTCGGGCACGCCATCCCCATTTATGTCGGGACTATTCTCTAGCATCAAGGGATCTTCAAAGTTGACGCCACGAAGTCGAATTTCCTCTCCCTCTTGTGTGACAATGCGGTTGCCCGAGACATGGAGCTTCGACAGTGTTGCTCCGGCACTCGGCTTGAGAAAAACAGCGCCAACAGCTACAAGAATAACTATTACAACTATTAAAATTAAAATTGGGGCAAAACCTTTTTGCTTGGACATTAATTTAACTGTACCACTTTTCTAAAAAATCCACCCACCCCCAAAAACTTTAACGAGTAATTTTATCTCTCCAATTTTTTATCAGTTCCTTCCAGTAGAAAAAAGCCACACATGGAAATGCTAATCCTGTTGTTAATCCAGGAGTATATCCCTGAACTACTAGAGCGCTCACAATATGAGTTATTTCATAGATATAAATAAACCCGACAAAAGTCATAAGATACATAGTTCCCCTATCTCTTCTTAAAAGAAGATACACCACCAATAGAAGAACCCACCACATAAGCTGAAATGTTAAAAAAGTCGCCTGGGGAATACTCTGGAAAATACTACGAGTCCATGTAAAGTTTAAAAGTGGATAAACATCATAGAATTTAGTCAGATATTCCTCTAATCCATGAGCTATAAACAGCGGTATGGAAATCAAAAAAAGTCGCCTTAGATTCTTTGAAATCATACATTCAGTTTATCAGAGAAGATACCACGTCAGCAAATTTTACACTTCGATTTTACTCAGTGTAAGTTATAATGGTGAGCTTGTCGAACCAGACTTTTGGGAACTATGGTTTACTCTGCTGTGGGGGTTGTTGCTGACCCTGCTGTTGGTTCTGTTGCTGGTTTTGCTGCTGATTTTGTCCTTGTTGCTGACCCTGACCTTGATTTTGTTGCTTTTGCATTTGTTCCATCTGCTGTTGGTACTGACTGCCTCCCATCTTTGCGCATTCTGGATCTTTATAGTTGCTCCTGCAGTAAGCCATGCACGTGTCTTGCGAGGTGCATCCACCCGGGCCTTTGAATCCGCCACCATATTGTGCGGCCATTTTTTTACATTCTGGATCAGAATAGTTTTTTTGGCAGTACGAAGCACACGACTGTTCGTCTGTACATCCCCCCGGCCCTTTGAAGCCAAATTGATTAGCATATCTGGCGCATTCTGGATCGGTGCTATGCGATTTGCAGAATGATTGACATAAGGATTCAGACGTGCATCCGCCAGGCCCTTTAAACCCTCCATATTGCTGTGAATATTTCTGGCACTCCGAGTCAGTTGGAGCTTTTGTGCAGTAGGCCATGCAGGAGACAGCGTCCTTACATCCCGCCGGCCCTCTGAAATATTTTTCAGAACCAGGAGAATTGCTACACTCCTGAAAGTGCGCCTGATTTGAGCAATAATTCTGGCAATCTTGTTCGCTTGTGCACCCTCCCGGCCCTGCCCGTTTTGTGCTGACAGAAAGTATGGGAGTTGGGGTTGGCGTGACACTTTTGGGCTTGAAAACGTTCAAAATCCCCCACGTTGGCACACAGATTTTAATCGTCCTCCCCCAACCAACAGATTGAAACCAACATTGTTCACCGGTTCTTACCAGTATTGGGGTTGGAGTAGGGGTAGGAGCTTTCGTCGGAGTGGGAGTTGGAATTCTGGTTGGAGTGGGTTTTTGCTTTACTTGACAGGATAATACAAAATAACAACTGGGGTTATTTCCACAGCTTTGGCTTTTAGTAGTACACAAAAAACCCATCTCCGCGGTACATCGAGCGGCACTGCAGGCGTTAGCAGGAGTATCGCTATATCCGCACGCTTTGCAGGGGGTGAGAAACTGAGTAGGAGTTGGTATTTTTTTTGGTGTCGGCGTAGCAGCGACTACTTGGCATCCAACGATTTGGTTATTTCTAACAACATCTTGGCATAAAAGATCTGCTCGAGGCGGGGCAGTTGTGCACGTTGTCCCTACATTAACCAGTACGCAACCGCCATAACACCAGCGACATTTATTGGCAGATGGATTTTGTGTGGGGGTCGAAACAATCTTTGGGGAAGGTGTTGGCTGTGGCGACTGGAACCAATTTCCAAATCCCCATGCTGCGTATGCAGGTGTTGCACCAAAAACAAAAATAATCCCAAAAAGAAATACAGAAAACAAAAATTTTCTTCGCACCACACTATAACTTTAGGGAAAAAAGTTCTCTTTGTCAAACTCAGATCCGAATCCGAATCCAATGATTGCTCCGAGGAGTGGAGGAAGTTAGAACTTACTTTTCATTGTTGTGGCAATTAGACTCTGGTATCAAATCCGGAATTAATTTTTGATAATAACTGCGCTTCATATTTGCCGGAAAAACATCAAATGGACAAATGAAGTTATGAAACCTTGTGTCATTGCTTTTTAGCTCGCCAACCAATTTATTTGTATTATGTAAATCAAAAACAGCAAAATCAAAGTTATGAACCTGTGCAGTTCCTACTGTATAGCCAATCAGATCCCCGGCATTCAAATGAAGGGGTGGGGAAAATTTGGTGTAATTTTCGGAGGAAGTACTGGTCGCCGGAGTTTTGGGAAAGAAATTTTTGATTTTATCTGCCGGGTCAGAGATATGGTTAATGAAAAACCAGAACTCGCAGCTGACCTGAAAGTGCAGGTCATAATCAATAGTCTCTTTACCTTCGGTAATTCTCATCTTATAAATACCACTGATTAAATCTGCATCCACCGGAGCATAAATAGGTACTTTATTAGTCTTTGACTCATCAATCCACAAAAAAGCCCGATCTTGTACCTTACTGGCAATAAGACTTGGAGGAGTTACTTTTTGAATCATTCCAGAATCAGTCAGATCATGAGTAAATTTAGGCTGGGGATTACTTTGACAAGAAATTCCAAGATACGGGTTGGTTTTAAAATCAGTAGTTTGTTGAGGGGAAGCTTGTGAATTTTGGGGTGCTATCATTGATTTACTTTGTGGATAATTCGTATAAAGAAAAATCCCACCTACAACAGCAACTATTACAATTATTAAAGTTAAGATCGGGATAAATCTTTTTTTATTAAGCATTAAGTTAATGTAACACTTTTGAATGTATAGGATAATTATACCAGATGAAATATTACACAAGAATAGAAATGTCCGCATCTACAAGATTAGAAACGTCCGCTTTTTGAAAATGGGAAACTGTTACAGTTGATTCTCCTGCTCAATCTTCT
>JGI1358J11329_10002399_pt1 | contig 14474 bp, 14 predicted proteins | sample Subgroupgradi54m_FD_11329 | JGI IMG/M metagenome (IMG submission 11329)
TGATCAATAAGCCCATTGTTAACAAAGCGCCTGCCGGTAAAATCACCACCGCCACAGGTTCAAACCCCTTGATCAAACTAAAACCAAATATTTGCCCCGCGCCCAAAACCTCTCTGATCGAAGCAATTATAACCAAGGCAAGAGTAAATCCCACTCCCATGCCTAAAGCGTCAAAAATAGATTTAACAACCGTATTTTTACAGGCAAATGCCTCTGCCCTTCCCAAAACAATACAGTTGACCACGATCAAAGGCACGTATATCCCTAACGCGTCATTGATCGCGGGGAAATAAGCCTTCATGATCAATTCGTTAATCGTAACGAATGTCGCGATTATTACAATATAACATGGGATACGGATCTGGTCGGGGATCAATTTCCGCACCATAGAGATTATAATGTTTGAACCGAGCAATACGAATGTAGCGGCAACCCCCATACCGATAGCGTTAACCACCGAAGTAGAAACCGCTAAGGTAGGGCACAACCCTAATACCAGCCCGAATGTCGGATTCTCTATTGTGATACCCTTCTTAAATTCCTTAATCAATTCTTTCATGGTTTACTTGTTCCGTATATTCTCGGCCGGACATGCCTGTCAATCAAAGGCACAACCGCGTTCATTATTAATATCGCGTAAGATGCTCCTTCAGGATACCCGCCCCAAAGCCGGATAATAGCTGTAAAAAGGCCGCAGCCGATACCAAAGATCACCTGCCCCTTTGCTGTCAACGGCGAGGTTACATAATCTGTCGCCATAAAGAAAGCGCCCAGGATCAAACCGCCGGACAAGATATGAAAAACCCAATCGCCATTAAATAAACCTTTAGAGCCGAATATAAAAGCCATCAACCCCGTAGTAACAATATAAGCCAAAGGTATTTGCCAGGAGATATATTTCTTATAAAGAAGAAAAGCCGCGCCCACAAGCAAAGCGAATATGCCAACTTCACCGATACAGCCGCCTCTATTCCCAAAAAATAATCCTAAATAAGAAACATTGTTTAACACCCCGCCCTCTTTAAGAATGGCAAGCGGCGTCGCCGAAACAACCGCGTCATATTTCATAGGCAGGTTAAAAGCTGTCATATATTGCGGCCAAGACGCCATTAAAAAAGCCCTGCCTGCCAAAGCGGGATTAAAAATATTCTTTCCTAATCCTCCAAAAACAAACTTACCTATAAAGATAGAGAAAAACGCGCCTATAACCGCAAGCCATAACGGAACAATCGGAGATAAATTATAAGCAAGCAATAAACCGGTAAGAACCGCGCTGCCGTCAAACACAGTAATTTTATTCCCGGATATTTTTTGCAGCACACTTTCGCTTATAACAGCCGATAAAAGACACGCTATAATAACCCACAACGCGCGTATGCCAAAAACAGAAACGCCAACCGCGCCCGCCGGCAGCAGGCTGATTACAACCATCCACATAATTTTATTTACAGATTCATCATTATGCAGGTGCGGAGAACTGGAAACCAACAAATTATTTTTCATCTTTGAAAGTTTGCGCTTCTTTTAATTTAACTTTAACGGATTCTATTATTGCTTTAGAAGAGATCGTCGCTCCGGCGATTGCCTGGACTTGAGCCATACTTTCGATATCTTTATTTTTAAATTGCGAGGTAAACGGCAATCCCGAAATACGATTGCCTAAACCAGGAGTTTCATTCTGGCTTAAGATCTTTATCATAGATATTTTTCCATCCAGCGTTATGCCTACCATAGACTCTATTACGCCTGAATACCCCTTGCCTGAAGCTTTAAGCGCGAAACCAACCATATTATTATCCTGATCATACGCTTTGTAATAAACGATTTCGCCGTCAGAAGCCTTCACAGGGTCAAAACGCGCTGCCTGCGGCAATACCTCTAATAAAGTCTTGCGTTCCCGCTCTAATGCTTGGGCGATGATTTTCGGCTCAGTCAAAGCGTTAATAAAAGCCAATAAACCGCCGGTCAATACGCAAATCAGTCCAAGAATAAAACCATAACGGGCTATAGTCTTCATATTTATAAATCTTTCTATAATTCTTACTTCATCAACTCAAATTTTGCCCTTCTTATAGACTGAACCAATTTTATATTCGAAGGGCAAACATAACTGCATGATCCGCATTCTACACAATCGGAAGCGCCGTACAGTTTCGCTTCCTGCCACATTTGTTTTTGCGAAGCTAAATTTATAAACGTAGGCATCAATCTCATCGGACAAACCCTTACGCAGGCGCCGCAACGGATACAAGATACCTCTTCTTTAACGCCGGCTTCTTTTTCATTCATCAGTAAAACCGCGGTTGTAGATTTTATGACAGGAGTTTCATCTGTATATTGCGTGACCCCCATCATAGGCCCGCCGCTGATAATTTTAGACGGCTCTTCTTTTAAAAGCCCGCAATAAGAAATCAATTCCTTAATCGGCGTGCCTATTCGAACTAAAAGATTTTTCGGATTAGAAATACAACTGCCGGTTACCGTAACCACGCGTTCATATAGAGGCTTATCCAAATACACCGCTTCATAAATCGCAAATACAGTCGCGACATTCTGCACACTTACGCCGGCATCAAAGGGAAGTTTCCCTCTGGGCACTTCTTTACCCAAAACATTCTTGATTAATTGTTTCTCTCCGCCCTGGGGATATTGTGACTTTAAAACAACTACCTGTATCGGTGCTCGGTGTTCGGTGTTCGGTTGTCGGTGTTCGATACACGAATTAAAGGCCTCTATGGCCTTGGGTTTGTTATCTTCGATCGCTATAAACACTTCTTTAGCCCCCACGCATTTGGCCACAAGCCCTATACCGAGCAAAATCTCTTTTGTTTTTTCCATCATTAAACGGTAATCACCGGTTAAATAAGGCTCGCATTCCGCGCAGTTAATGATAAGCGTATTTACATGTTTAGGCGGAGTAAGTTTTATATGCGTGGGAAATGACGCCCCTCCCATTCCAACAATACCGGCCTTAAAAACAATCTCCCGTATTTCTTCTGTCGTCAATTTGTCTGCTTCTTCGGGTGACCTGGTGACTTGATGACTTGGTGACTCCTTTATATTATCTTTTTCTATTACAACAGCCTTACACCTGCCTAAGACAGGGTGCGGCCAATCCTGAAAACCTATAACCTTGCCAGAGATAGAAGAATGTATGGGAGCATAAACCTTCGCCTCTACTGAAGCGATTTTTTGCCCCACAAACACAGCATCGCCGATTTTTACTTCAGGCACGCAAACCTTTCCTAAATGCTGGCTTAAAGGAATATATGCCTTCGCAGGTAAAGGCAACCTTTCTATTGCTTTATCTTCAGTATAACTTTTATGTTCTTCTAACTTAATCATTATTCTTACAAACCTCTTGATTTAACCAGCGAGTCTTACGATAACATATCAGGCTTATTGCGCCTAAAACACTAATTATACACCCCACAACAATAAGAATCCAGGAAGAAGGGAAAATTTCCGCGAACATACTGCTTACAAACATAAATATCAAAAACCCCAAATGCATAACGATTTCTAAAGAACTAAAGATCTTTCCTAACATGCCGTTTGAGCCGGCGTTATGAATTATGGTATTTGAAGCAATAATGATCGGTGAGATCAAAACCCCCAGAGAAAAAGCGAGAAGCGCGGCAACCGAAAAATAAGGATAACGCGCGATGCCCACCGAAAAAATTATGAGCATTATACCATTTGATATCATAGAAACAAATATAACTTTATAATGGGATAATTTATGCCCGAAACGGCCGTATACTACCGAACCAAAAAATAAACCTATCCCCAGGAACATAACCAGAAGCCCAAGATCCTTAGTAGCGGATTTCAATTCCTGTTGCACAAAGGCGATTATTACCGTATAGACCGCCCCTAATGCCGACCACAAAATAAAACTAATTACAGCGGTAAACCGGATATCTTTATTCTTTGTAAAATATACAATGCCTTCTTTGACTTCCTGAAACACGGATTTATTAATTACATCTATTATTTCCTTGCCGACTTCCTTTATCTTTACGCCTTTAGGTGCCGCTTCAGCCGCGGCCGCGCCTTTCGCGCGACTGATGAACCTTCCGGAAATAAAAAAGATCATAGCCGCGGAAATAAAAAAACTCAAGCTGTCCAGATAAAATCCGCTTTTTGCCCCCAGCCACTCTACCAATATGCCGCTTACGCCAAACCCCAGTATCGCGGCGATCATCCCGGTCACATTAACCAAAGAATTAGCTAATAACAAATCCCGGCTCTTTACCAAATCAGGGATGATCGATAATTTAGCGGGCACAAAAAATCTTCCGATAGAAAACATTATAAATATGATGGCATATACCGAAAACATGTTTTTCGCGTTAAATAAAAACATCGGTATGATCAAAACTAACCCAGCCCGCAATAAATCGCATATATACATTGTCCGCCGCCTGTCCCATCTGTCCACATACACGCCGGCGAGCGGGCCGATCAAAAACACGGGAATTATCGTAAAAGAAAGGATTTTGGCAATTTCAATGGTAGAGCCGGGCGCTCTTAAATGAATAAAAGCGATTAATGCCATCTGGTCAAGCCTATCTCCGAGTTGAGATATTATCTGGCCTAACCAAAGGAATAAAAAATTGCGGTTTTTTAGAACTTCCCTGTATCTGGGCATTGAAAAAAGCCGGCGAGAGGAATCGAACCCCCGACCCGCGCTTTACGAAAGCGCTGCTCTGCCAACTGAGCTACGCCGGCATTAATTTCTGTAATATAATTATCCTTAAAATAACCCACGCGAAATCCAGGGTTATTTTATTATACCAATTTTTCTTTATTAGTCAATTTATACTCTTCTTTATGCCCTTTTTTAAAAATTTTAAAATAATAAAAAAAACATTGACAAAAAATTCGAAACTGTTATACTTGTTTCAACATATATACACAAATGATTAAAGATATTAGAAATCAACGATCCGTAAAGCAAAAACACGAAAATAACTAATATGCTTTACGGTTTTTTATTGTGAAGGGGGTGAAACGTAACAAATGGCAAAAGGCAAAGTAAAATGGTTCAGTAATCAAAAGGGCTATGGCTTTATCACAAGCGAAGACGGTAAAGATGTATTCGTACATCACAGCGTTATCAAAGGGGATGGCTATAAAACTCTAGATGAAGGTCAGGAAGTTGAGTTTGACATAACTCAGGGCCCTAAAGGCGAACAAGCAACTAACGTTACTAAATTATAATCAAGTAACACCTGATAACAAAAAACCCCGTTTGCTAGGAATAGTAAACGGGGTTTTTTATTGCATTAAATGCCGTACCGGGCCGCAAAACAAGGGCCTAAATAATATTCTCTTTAAGAAAGGAAAGCAACGCTTCTCTATCGTCATTAGCGATAAATTCAAACATTCCGGCTATCTCATACTTTTGGCCGGAAGCGCCTTCCGAAGCCATCCCTGGATCAACCTTGGCAACCTGGACCCGTAAAACATTTATTACCACATTAATAGCCGGCTGATTCGGTTTTAAATAAATTTGACAGGCAAGGCTGGCATTAAGAGGGGTAAAAATGTTTGACAAAAAAGACATGCCTCCGAAATTATTATTCTCCGCAACAAAGGATACGCCTCCATAACTGATATCCTTGGTTTTACCTTGAAAAGTTACAGCACGATAATAAAAAGAAACATTTAATTCTTTAGCTACTCTTACGTATTGCCTGCGTTCAAGGCCCGCGTACGCTTTAGTCTGGATAAACTGATTTACAGTTGCCCTGATCTTCTCTAAATCGTTAAAATCAATAATATGTTTTTCCAGATCCTTGAGTTTCGCGCCAAAGTACTTGTTTATTGCCTCAATCAATTCACTATATGTACTGATAAAAACCACAATTTCACAATTACATATTTGCTGTAACATCTGGATCACACCTTCATTCAAAGGGTCCGCCATGGCTACCGATAAGACATTGCCTACACGGTCCACGGGAAGAAAAGTATATATTTTAATCCATTTTAAAGGAATCAGCTCCAGCATCTCCTGCGGAATATCATAATTATTTAAAGACAGATACGCGAAACCATATTGGTTAGAAAGGCAAGTGGCAATATCCAGTTCGGTTACAAATCCCAAAGATATCAGATGCTGGCTCAAATACCCGCCCTCTTTATTTTGCGCTTCCAATGCTGTGGTAAGTTTTTCCTGCGTAATGATATTCCGTTCCATTAACAGTTCCCCGATCTTCTTTTTTATTACTCTGGAAATCGACATTTTTTCTCCTTTATTTATTCCAAAATATCCAGCCAAAAAAGCGCACGGCAAGATAATACAATTTGGCGAACCTGAACCCATCTTTTAATAAAATAGAATAAAATTCGCTATCTACTTCTTGCCGCTTTATAAAAGGCCTGACATTTTTGCTAAACTGATAGAACACGTCATGAATTAATGACGCGTAATAAGTTTTGCTTTGTCCCGTGTCAAAATTTAGTACTGCCTCTAAAGTCCCGATATAAACGTCTTTTATTTTAAACTTCGGGCTGCAGCCATCCCAGGCGTAACCTTTATAATGCGCCCCTTTTACGGTAACGAGCCCTTCCTTATCCAGCTTAAACCATTCATTTTCAAAAGCGCGCCCTTTTATCGAAGTTTGACGCTGATAATCTTCTTTTATACAATAAACATATACACCCATGAATTATTCCTGCCTGCCTGAAACTTTTTTCAAGTCTTCAAGAAAATTAGGATCCCCCTCGTATCCGTGATATTGCGCGCTATGCATATCCGCCCAGGCTTTGTTATACTCCTGGTTTAAAAAATAGGTTACCGCCCGGTTATAATACGCGTTCCCGTTCCCGGGATCAATAGATAACGCCCTGTCATAGCAAGAAAACGCTGATTCAAAATCTCCTTTACCGGCGTAGGCGTTTCCCAAATTATAATATGTGTCGGATTGCCCGGGATCCAGGTATATTGCCCTTTTAAAATCTAAAATAGCATTGTCAAAATCTCCTTTACCGGCATATGCCTTTCCTAAATTATCATATAACACGGCGTGGACGGGATCCAGGTATATTGCCCTTTTAAAATCTAAAGCAGCATTGTCAAAATCTCCCAGCTCAAGATACGCGGCCCCCCGGTTCTGATACGGCAGTTTGGCATCCGGAAATTTCACTATGACGCTAGACCATAAAGTTACGCTATCATGCCAAATTTTACACCTATCCCTGGTTAAAAACATAAGCCCCGCCATCATAAAAACTAAAAAAACTGAAACCAGGGCCGTTAAAAAATTGTTTTTTAACTTTTTTGAATAAAACCGAAAAATAACCGCCCCGACAATATAAAATATCCCTATTGAAGAAATATAGGCGTACCGATCCGCGGCTATCGCCGGGCCGGAAGGCACAAACTGTAAACCCGGGAAAACAGCCAGCAAATAAAAAACGATACCGAATATTATATCCTTAGTATATTTACCGGTTTTTAACGCGCCCCATAAAAAAAATATTACCGCTAAAGGAGACAACAAAAATACAGCCGGCAAATAGCTGCCAACCTTTGAAGGATACGGATACAACGCGGAAAGGTTAAAAGGCACAAAAAACTTTACGATATAAAACACAACTCCGTAACAGCCGATAAAAACATTATCCAGGGCATTAAAATAAGGTTCATACTTAACATAATCCTTTGTAGCATTAAAAGTCAATCCGACAAACGCGGCTGCTATTATAAAAAAAGGTATTTTTTGCAGAAAATTATTCTTATCAAAGCGTTTCCCTTGTAAATAATCACAGGCAAAAGTCATAAAAGGCAAAAATATCCCCATAGGCTTGGAGAATAATGAAGCAACAAACAAAAATAAAGAAAAATAATAATATTTCATCCCTTGCCCCCTGCGGAAATTCAAATATGAGATCAAAGAACCAAGGAAAAAAAACGCGTATAACATATCCTTTCTTTCTGTGATCCAAGCCACGGATTCCACATGCAAAGGGTGTATCCCGAATAAAAGCGCGGATATAAAAGCAACCCAGGAATTAGCGCAAAGGATAGAGATAAAAACAAAAACCAATATGCAATTTATCAAATGTAAAATAAGATTTGTTTTATGGTAGGCTGACGGATCCAATTTAAAAAAATGGTATTCTACGGCAAAAGAAAGAATAACAAACGGCTTATAAAGCCCCCTATGAAATGTCGTGAAAATTTCGTTTAATCCTTTTAAAGAAAGATCTTTAACATCCGGGTTGTCAATAACGTAAAACTGGTCATCCCAGTTTGTAAACCCATTGTTAAGCGACGGAGAAAAAGAAAAAAACGCGCAGATAAGAACCAGGAATATCAGGGCTATCGGCTTAATTTCCAGCATCACTATTAAAGGTAATGGTAGAGATCATCAGGTCAACAAGGTCCGGCGAAAAAGCCATCGCCGATTCAAAAGCAGTTAAAAACATAAAAGTATATAATCTATTTTCCCGCAGAACAGCTACGCCTTCATACACTATATTTTTAACACAAGAAACCCGTAATTTCCTTGCCGGCAGGCCCAAAAGCTCAGTCGAGCTTACCCTTAAACTGTCATTGTTATAAGTTACTATTAAATCACTATAGGGCACTGTCATACAATCCGAAGCCGTCATTTGCAAACAAGATTCTATATTCTGCCGCGGGAGGCATTCATTAACAGACACGTTTACCGCCGGTATTTCTGAAGTTTGATCATTAAGATTTACCACTCCGGTCCAGGTATCAAAAAAATCCGCTTCCCAGAGGCGCCGCGGCATATCGGGATTACGGCTGCCTTCCCACTCTTTTATAAACGGTTGCCGGTCAGTAAGCGCCTTAAATTCAAATTCATATTTTTCATTCCTGTAAAGCTGCATTTGCCTTATCCTATATTGCTTGATCAAGGATACCATTTCGCTATTTCCCGTTTTTTGCGCTATATCAAACGCGTTCCGGCCGCTATTATCCTGGATCTTAATATCCCCGTCTCCTGCAAGCATCGCGCCTACCAGATTTAAATAACCTTTCTCGACCGCGTACATCAAAGGCGTAACGCCATCTTTATTCTTTACATTAATCGCCAATCCTTCCTTAACCAGTGCTTGGGCTTGGTCCGGATAACCGCCTTGAATAAACTGCGTTAACACGGTATTCCCATCCGCGTCCCTGGCATCTGTATCTGCCCCTGAATGTATCAATAACCACGCCATATTAAAATCGCCTTTTTTACCCATCTGTATTAACGCGGATAAGCCCTCATTATCTATTATGTTGACATCCAAACCTTTTTTCATTAATAAAACCGGGATCTCGCTTGCGCCTGATTGAAGCGCCGCCATCAACACCGTAGAACCGGTATTATCTCTGGCGTTTATATCCGCGCCATTGCTAATCAGAAACTTCGCCAAATCCGCGTATCCAAACTCCGGCCTTTTTACAACGTGCATCAACACCGTAGCGCCGTCATCCGCCTTTGCGTTAACATCCGCGCCTTTTTCTATCAGCAACTTTGCCAAATTCAAAGAATCAGCAGAATAATCCTTTTGCATAGCCACCATTAACACTGTCAAACCGTTATTTTCCTGCGCGCGGACATCCGCCTTATTTTTGATCAATAAATTTATCATATCGAAATAAACCGCGCTGCTATATTTTCTTTTAACCGCCTGCATTAACAGAGTCAAACCATCTTCATTTTGAAAATTAACATCCGCCCCAAAGGATATCAATAAATCAACTGTTTCTAAATACCCCTTTTTAACAGCCAGCGTCAACGCGGTTTGAGAATCTTTGCTTTTGGCGTTAACATAGGCGCCCTTAGCTATTAATAATTTTATTATTTGAGGGTTATCTCTGCGCACATTATCTTCTTCCATCAATATCTTTATTTTTGCCAAACCCGGAAACCCTCTTTGGACCGCCTGCATTAACACGGTATAACCTTCATTATTGCCGGCGTTTACATCAGCTCCTTTTGCCATTAAAAATTCCGAAACCTCTGGATAACCGCTTCTGACTACCCGCGCGAATAATGTATCGCCTGAAACATCCTTCGCGTTAATATCCGCGCCGTTTTTTATAGACTCATTTATTACGGCTATATAACTTTTCTCCGCGACAACATAAGCCTCTATCAAATAACCCAGCAAATTCTTTGCTCCTGTAGATAAACTAATAACATACCAGGTATCCAATCTACCTAACCACGAAGTAGGATCCGCGGATAGCGAGCGCACATGTACCAAAAAATACTCCATATCAAACTTACCATCAAAGTTAAAATCTCTCTTTACCGAACCAAAAGGGAAACCAAAATTAACAATTAGATCCATAGCGCCGTCAAAATTGGTATCAAATTCAGCGTATTCATAATTCTCGCCTCTTTTGGAAGCAAGCGGATTATCGCTATTGAACTTGATACTAAAATCTTTTTTACCGTCTGAATTTAAATCGTCCAGCGCGGCTTGCGCGCGGCCATAACAAAGGGCAGAAAAAACATATATAAACACAAAAATGATCAATGCCTTTTTTTTCATATTTATTCCCATTATAAAGTCAATAACAATTCCTTTGCTTTGCGCGCGGCAAATGTTTGAGGAGCAAGGCCTATCGCGTCACGCAGCAAATTTTTGCCTTCCTCGATTTTGCCCTGCTTTAAATAAATACAGCCGAGATAATACATCCTGACTGCCGCATATACCTTATTCGGTTCGTCAAATAGAAGTTTCTCAAGCATAACACGGCTTTCTTCATAATGCCCTTGAGAATATTTCAGAACAGCCATATTCCCCTGAATAGGATTAACAAACATCGGGATTTTGGAAGCCCGTTGGAATATGCTGATTTGATTCTCTTCAACCAATGCCCGAGCGTCTTCAAGCCGCTCAGCAAGCAATAAATTAGCGAGTTTATTATTATAATAAAGATAACAAAACAAACGGGGCAATTTCCGGGGATTAATTCCTTCAAGGATCAGTTGAGCCTGCTGCCATTGCCCTGAATAATATAGGCCGGCAGTTTTATTGATCAAAAGCATATTTTTATATGCCCTATGCGTCTCTTTTTGAATATCTTTTTCCAACTCGGAAAGAAAAAGCGAAACATCTCCGGATTCCAGAATTTTAATTACGGCCAGCGAACGGCGGTGCTTTCTAAAAACATCTAAAAAATCTAGCACCAGTTTAAAAACGGCCAAATTAAAAAAACACATCCAGGCAAAAAACCAGGAATTACTGATAAACGCCCAAATAAAAACAAAAAAGGCAAAAATGAAAAACAAAATATCTTTCCGGGTCATTTGCGCGGCCCTCTCAAAACCATAAGAAATTTAAATTCCGGTTACACCCTGACCTTAACCACTGTTTTCCTTACTAATTGTGTTTTTTTAAACGCTATGCCCGGAGCGTGAACATCACAGGGATACAAAACAGCCAGCATACGCGGCTTCATAACAAGAATGGTTGAACGGAAATATTTGTAAAATATAATATCCTTTTCGCCATCATATGGGACAACAGCCGTTAGATTATCCGAAGAAGTTACAGATATGGCCTCTTCTCCTTCCCAAATATATTGTAAATCTATGTATTTGCGATGAGCTTCAAAACGCGCAAGGCGTGCGGGCTTTGTACTGTTTACCTGATGGATAGCATAAACCTCTTTACCGAGTATTTCTTCTTTTTCAACATACCCCGCTGGTTTACCGGATAAAAAATTGCCATCCAGATTAATCAAATAAATAAGCCCTGCCTTGATTTTATCGGTTAGTATATTTTGAGTTACGATATCGCTGATTTTCCCGTAAATAGCCATTTGACTTACACCGCGAAAAATACTTAAACTTGAAAATTATTTAAATTCCCCAACAACGGATTATAATTTAAATTTATCGAACATCGCGCGCAATTCCACAGCCAGATCCGCGAGCGCCTGAGATGAAGCAGTAACCTGCCCTATAGAAGCAGTTTGTTCTTCGACAGTTGACGTTATCTCTTCAGTCGTATAAGAGGATTCTTTGGCATACGAGGTAATTTCGTTTAATGATTTTACTATGCGTTCTATCTCCACAACCCTTTCTTGCCCGATAACAGATATCTTATAAACAAAAGCCGAAGATTCCTTGGCTGTCTTGCTTATTTCGGTTAAGATCGCGGAGATATTAACTACCTGTAATTTTCCTTCCTGGACCTCTTTGGAACTGAGTTGTATCGTCTCTACCGCATGGTTAGTCCTGCTTTGTATAGACTTAACAATAGCGCCGATTTTCTTTACTGCTTCAGCTGAGCCTTCAGCGAGCTTTCTAACTTCTTCAGCGACTACCGCGAAACCTCTGCCGGCTTCCCCCGCCCTGGCCGCTTCAATTGCCGCGTTCAACGCTAGAAGATTCGTCTGGTCAGCGAAAAAATTTATCGTTTCAGTAATATCGCCGATCTGTTCCGACATTAACCCTAACTCGCTGATGATCTTCGTAGTCTCTAACACCGTATCGCTAAGCCGTTCTATTTTATTTACTGCCTCCCGCGCGCTGACTTTTGCCGACTCAGCGCTATTGCTGTTTTGTGTCACTGATTCACTGGCCGTTTGAGCGTCGGAAATAACTTCTTTAATGCTAAGAGATGAGTTTATCAAAACCTGATACGCCGCTTCTACGCGGTTAGTTTGCGCCATAGCGCCTTTACTGATCTGTTGAATGGCAGCAGCTATCTCCTGTGCGGCGCTATTTAATTGTTGGGTAGAAGCAGACATCTCCTGCGATGAATTAATAACCTGATTCGCGTTACCGCGGATTTGAATTACCAATGTTTGCATTGAATCGATCATCTTATTGAAAATGGCGCAAAGCTGGCCGATCTCATCTTGAGAAGTTATCTCAATTCTCTGGGAAAGGTCTCCGCTTCGGGAAGCCAGCCTTGCTCCGGATACAATAACTTCCGTAAGAGGTTTAAGCAATAACTTTTTTAACAGGAAAAATAGTAATAAGACTATCGCGATTATCCCTATCGCTGAAGCAACTATATTAAAATTGCGTACGGTTTCAACCCTGTCCCACGCGCCGGTCTCATCTAAATCCATTTGAATCGCGCCGAGAAACTTAACCTTCTCGTCATGGCATTTATAACACGCTTTTTCGCCTTTCACCGGCAATAAAATCGTAGAAATATGTTTATTTTTATCCCCCTTAATCTTATCATTAAGTGTTTTCCCATTTAAAACCTCATGGATATTAAAACCCGGCTGCGCAAAAGGTTTATTTATGCTGGAAAGATCACTACTTTTTCTTACTACTCCATTGGCGTCAATTATGGAAAGCTTACTAATTTCCTTGCCTATTGTTTTCACTGTATTTTGGACCGCTTCTTGCTCAGCCAATAACATCAAAGTTATTAATGACTCTGAGACAGTATGGCTGATTAAATTGCCATACTGCCTTATTTGCAATTCATTGGCCTTATTTATATATGAAATATTCAAATAACTAACTGCTCCTAAAACTAAAACCAGGCAAAAAGTGATCGAAAGAATAATTTTCGTGCCCAAACTCTTTTTAATTATTTCAAGCATTTAGCTCCTCCAATCACTCAAGGCCTTTAACAATTATGTACCAATCTAATATTACAGTCTATTTCCCCAGCGATGGATCGCCGTCATTAAATCTTACTTTGCTGTGTTTTCCGTCGCAAAAGGGTTTGTTTTTTGATTTTCCGCATCTGCATAACGTCATCCTATCTCTAGCCTCATACCGCGTGCCATCGGCAGACTCAAGCGCGATACCGCCTTTGGCCCAAATCGGACCGCTTGTTTTTGCCTGCGGGTCTTCAACCAATCCAAGCGAAGGCGCCATTTCCCGCTCAATCGGCTTTACTGTCTTATTATCCCAGGCCACCAGCCTTCCAGAAGTGCAATCGCAAGCTTCACGTATGGCCAGGTCTTTTGCCTTGACAGCCCCCCACGTTATTCTTAAACTTCCGGGAACGCGCAAAAATCACACATTAAGGTTACTTAATCAATCAGCACCAGGCCGAAATAATTGCCTTTACACCTTATTGAATCCAGCGTCTCAATAATAAAACCGTTATTGCGCGCTGTCGCGAACACATCTATCCCGCAAGCCTCCATTGACGGCCGGGCATTCTCGCCATGCCTGCATCTGCCCTTGAGGTTACATTGCGCGCACAGCATGCACGGGCCCTGAACCCATTGCCAGCGCTTTGTAATATCCGGCTAAAAAAGCCTCTTTCTCTAATTGCACAACCACCTTGGTCATATTTTCCAAGTCTTCGCTACGGCGATGGACGAGAATTGCTTTCTTATAACAATCCAGAATTTTTTGCGTTAGTTCCGGCGTGGGCGAATATGGCGGACAGGTAAGGCTTTCTCCGAAACCCGAACAACCAAACTGGCATTTATACCGCACCCAAGCCGCAATCTTAACGGTTTTGACATCTATAATTTTACTATCCCCCGCGCCAAATTTAATCGC
>JGI1358J11329_10002400_pt1 | contig 14470 bp, 13 predicted proteins | sample Subgroupgradi54m_FD_11329 | JGI IMG/M metagenome (IMG submission 11329)
TATTCTGCTTCTTTTCGCGGATCTAGCGGAAGACTCCATACACAGAGAGCTGGACGTGTGCGACGAGTGGCCATGTGCACAAGATCCAGGTAAAATTCAGCTGTAGTTTCGGGACCTAATCCGCCAAGGATGCCAATGGTTTTAATGGTTTTAGTGGGGTTAACTTCGTTAGTCATAAAATTTAATTTAAATAAAAAAAACCGTCCTGCTGAGGACGGTCTGATTGCCAAATTTTACATAGCAATATTTACCGTAATCTCAGCGTGAGATAACGGTAATAATAATTTTTGCCGAAATGGGATATATCTGTTTGCATCATTTCGATTTTATTATATCAATGAAAAAATTTTTGTCAAATATCTGGAGCGCTCCGTGGTGTGGTGCCTCCATGGCCACTTTTCAAAAGTGTTCCCTTTTCACCCTGTTTTGGTATAAAAATGGACACTTTTTTTTGACAGATTAAGTCGCTTGTTTTTTTGTGTATACAGTTTTTTTATTTGCGCATATTTTATCTTGGTGGCAAATTTTTTTGTCCCTTTTTAGCAGGAATTGTCGTCTAAAGGGAATGCTTTTGAAAAGTGCCTCCAGTGCCTCAAGGAGGGAACCCAGCCCGGCTCCTGTTTGACGGCCAACGGCAACTGGAATAACCTGAATCCAACTAACAAAAACCAACATGCCAACGTTTGATGTTCCTTTTCTCACAGGCCTTATCGGTTCGCTCACCCTGGTAACAGGTGCCGCCTGGCCGGAAAATGAGAGCCCGGCACACCCGGCTAAATCCATCAAAAACTGGCTGTTTGCCGTGGGCGGCCTCCTGATGCTCGGTTACGCAATTCTCGGATACCTCGCGGGCGGGTCGGTGTTTTTTGTGTTCCTCGAGGTCCTCGTGGTGGTGGCCAGCGTTTTGATGATGCTCAACGTGCCCGACCGTGTGGACACCCCGATCATCTGCTTTTTGGGGCTTGGGTTTATCATTTGGTCGCTCACTCTTTTTGAGGGCTACAACACGGTATTTTTCATTCTCGGGCTCACGGGAATCGGCCTGGGGTATGCCTTCGACATGGGTAGTTTTCGGCGAAATATCGCCCTCACGCTGGGGAGCGCGCTCATCGCCCTCTTCAGTTATCTTGGGCAAAGCTGGATCTTCTTTTGGCTGAACGTGTTTTTCGCGGTCTTTTCCGGATATTATTTGATGCGCCAGCTCAAAAAAGACTGATTATTTTTCCGTTTCCTTTCCCCAATCCAGTTTTTCACGCAGGGTGGCAAAAAAGCTTTCGGTGGGCAGGCGCACAAACTGCGCCACGCCGTCGCGGCCAATGCGGACGCGGTCGCCGTATTCCAACGGAACGCTTTCCTGGCCGTCCACGGTTAAACTGATGCCGCGGGACTGGCTTTCAATCACGATGTCGATGGTTTTACTGTCGGGGATCACGATGGGTTTTTGGGTGAAGCTGTGCGGGCAAATGGGGGTTAAAATCAGGGCGCCGAGCGAGGGGTACAAAATCGGCCCTCCGGCGGAAAGCGAGTAAGCGGTGGAACCCGTGGGTGTGGCCACGATCAGTCCATCCGCGTGGTACGTGGTGAGTTTGCGCTGGTCCACGGTGGTCTTCAGTTTGATGAGCCGGGCCAGACTGCCATGGGAAATCACGGCTTCGTTGAGGGCGTGGAGCTTTTGGACAACCGAGCGGCCGCGCAACACCTCCACGTGGATCATGGGGCGCCGGTCGATGGTGTAATCCCCCGCGAAAATCTGGTCCAGCGCCTTCCCGATGGCCTTGGGCTGGATTTCGGAGAGAAACCCCAGCGTGCCCACGTTGATCCCAAAAATCGGAACATTGAATTTTCGCATCTGCCGGAGCACGGAAAGGATGGTGCCATCCCCGCCCATCACCAAAATAAGATCCACTCGGGTCTTGCCCCGCACAAATTCATTATAATGCCGCAGGTGCAGGATTTCAGCCGCGGGTTTTTCCAGAACAATTTCTTTTCCTTTGCGCTTCAGGTATCGATAAACGCTTTTGAAAGCCGGGGAGAAGCGTCCGGCTCCTTCGGGGGAGCGTTTGCAGGCAATGGCTATTTTTTTCATGATTGGATTGTATCAAGAATTTTTTGCGCCGTCTGCCCCCAGCTGAAGTTTTTCACCTGTTCAAAACCCCGGGCCCGCAGTTGGCGGCGGTATTCCTCATTTTCCAGCAGCTGAGTGAGGCCATCGGCGATGTCCACGGGGTCAAAGGGGTCCACATAATGCACCGCGTCCACCCCCAGTTCCGGAATGGCCGTGACGCGCGAGGCGAGCACGGGCGTGCCGCAATGCATGGCTTCCAGGATGGGGAGTCCAAAGCCTTCGTAAAACGACGGGAACAAAAATGCCTTGGCGCCTTGCATCAGTACGGCCAAATCTTCATCCGGAATGTATTCGAGGAATTTGACGCGGCCCACCAGCTTGAGCGCCTTCACTTTTTGGAGGATCGGGTTAAAATACCAGCCTTTTTTGCCCGCCACCACAAACCGGTACCGCTGTTGGTTGAAGGGGGAAATCAGGCTAAAAGCCGTCAGCGCCCCGATGATGTTTTTGCGTGGTTCCAGGGTGCCGGCCATCATCACGTAATCCGGATCCAGGTTGTAGCGGCGCTGGACTTCGATGAGTTTATTCGGATCAAAGGTGCGGGCAAAAGCATCGCGCACGCCCGCGTACACCACGGTGGTTTTTTCCGCGAGCGGAAGCGCGGGGTATCGTTCCAGCAAATCTTTGCGGGTGTAGTCGGACACGGTGAAAATCCAGCGGCTTTTTTTAACGGCCCGCGCAAGCGTCAGCCGTTCAATCAGGGTGGCTTTGCGCTGGTGCTTGGCGGGGGATTTGAACGCGACAAGATCGTGCACCACCAAGCCGACTTTCAGCCGCGCCGGGTCATGCCAAAACGGGACGATGTAGCTTTCGGTCGCAATCAGTACGTCCACCTGATGCGCGAGCATGGAGTGGTAAAAACGCCAATGCCACAGCGGCCCCCGGCCCCCGAGCCGAATGACCTGCACGTTGGGCAGATGGGTGTAGGTGTTTGGGCCTTCGTGGTCGGTGTACAGCAAAAAGGTATTCGTCCGGTCATTGTTCAAAATGCTCCGGAGCACATTGGCCGTCCAAATCCCCTTCCCCCCCCGCGCCCCATCCACGCCGCGAATGTCAAAAGCGATGCGCATAACTCAATTATACACGGTTTGTCTGCCATCAAAGCTTGTGCTAAAGTGGGTCCATGAAATTACGCCGCGTTAAACACATGTTCCTGCGCCTGAGTTCGGAAGAAAAAGTGACGCTGATCGGCGGACTGCTGGTGCTTTTTGGTTCCTTTTTGCCCTGGTACGAGGTGAACCTGAAGGTGGAAAGCCAGCAGGTGATCCAAAATGCCTTTTCTGGGGATTTGGGCGTGATTGGATTTGTGATCTTTTTGGTCACGCTTTTGGCTCTGCTTTACCTCACGGGAGAGCATATGGGATTCAACCTGCCTTCGTTTGGCTATGCCAAGGAAAAGGTGATTTTATTCCTGATGGGGCAAAGCTCCTTTTTACTGCTATTGGCGGTGGCGGTGTACACCAAGCGTTCGCTGGATTTTACAGACGCGGAACTGCGGTTTGGGCTTTACCTGTCCCTGATCGGGGCGGTTTTGGCCACGCTTTCCATTTTTGCCTTCACTCAGCGCCTCAAAAAGAAGGAAGTGGAAACGTTCTTCAATAAAGAAGAAGATGAAGAAACGGAACCCGAGGAGGAAGAAGAAGAGCCGGAAGTGGAGCAAATGGAGCTGGTGGCCGTGGAGGAGGAAACTCCTGAAGAGGAAGCCATTGAAGAAGTGATCGAGGAAGTGATTGTTGAAGAGGTTGTAGCGGATGAGCCTGAAGAAAAAACCGTAGAAGACGCGATTGAGGAAGAAAAGAAGGATTCGAATCCCCCTTCGATGAACTTCTATGAGGATTAAAAATCAACTTGCTTAGCCTTTCATTCAGTACTATCATGCCCTCCTTTGAAGAAAAAGTCGGAGAACCCCAGGCCACCACTAAGGACTATGTGGAGATTATCCGTTCCGAGTCCGCGGTGAAACGGGAATACCTCGACGACACGGGTCTCCCCGCCAAAATCGTGTACTACTGCCTGGAATGTAAAAAGTTAGTCGCCCCCAAGCGCGTCGGGCAAAAATTCCGCTTCGCCTGCCCGGACTGTAAAGCGGAAGTGGCGTTCGGAACCGAGACCGCCATCGGAAGTTTCTACCGGATTCCCGGTTACAAAAAAGCACAAACCAATACCAAAGAATAAGTTTTAACCCCTTATTTTTATGAAGAAACTGGTATTGCTCTTTGTGGTTTTAGTAGCCGTTGTGCTCATCGTCGGCGCCTGTTCCCGACGGAAAGACGCGAGTCAATTCGCCGCCAAAGAAGTCACCACGGTGGTGACCCCTGCGGAAGATACCCCCTCAAAACCGCTCAGTGTTACGCCCGGCAGCCGGGCGACGGACGCGGGTACCTTGGCCGTGACCTCGCTGACGGACAATAAGCTGGAAACCAACACCCGCTATCACGTGATCCGCGGTTCAGCCCCCGCCAACACGCATTCGATTCAGGTGAATGGCTACACGCTTCGCCGCTACAACCCCGGTTCCCGGCACTGGAATTACCTGGCCGCGACGATTTTTGGAACACTGAAACCCGGACAAAATGACTATACCGTTCGCGCGCTCGACGCCAAAGGACAGGAAATCGCCACCACCAGCTTTGCGATTACCTATACTGTTGCTGCAGCCACTTTGCCCGGGACGGGAAGCCCTTTAATGGCCACGTTGATCATGACCGCTTTGATCGCGCTTGGAAGATATGGCTTTAGGCGCTTCGCTCTGTAGAAAATTTATTAGGTCATCAAAAATTATTAGTGTCTAGGGCATTTTATTGACTAGTGAACTAGTGTTTACTATTTTAGGGGTGAACTTATTTCTTAATTTATTTTATATGAGTAATAGCACTAAAAGCGACGCCATCAAAAGCGCGCTGGCCCAGATCGAAAAGAATTTTGGTCAGGGAACCATCATGAAGCTCGGGGAAGCTTCCAAGGTCAAAATTGAGACCATCTCCAGCGGTTCCATTTCGCTGGACCGGGCGATGGGCGGGGGCATCCCCAAAGGACGCGTGACCGAAATCTTCGGTCCCGAATCATCCGGCAAAACCACCCTGGCGCTTCACATCATCGCCGAAGCGCAGCGGAAAGGCGGCACGGCCGCGTTCATTGACGCGGAGCACGCGCTGGATCCCCAGTACGCCAAACGGATCGGGGTGAACATCGACGACCTCTTAATCTCCCAGCCCGACAGCGGCGAACAGGCGCTGGAGATTGTGGAAACCCTCACCCGTTCGGGCGGGGTGGATGTGATCGTGATCGACTCCGTGGCCGCGCTCACCCCCAAAGCGGAAATTGAGGGGATGATGGGTGACAGCCACATGGGGCTCCAGGCCCGCCTGATGAGCCAGGCGCTCCGCAAACTCACGTCGATCATTTCCAAAACCGGCACCTGCGTGATCTTTTTGAACCAGCTCCGCATGAAAATCGGGGTGATGTTCGGCAATCCCGAGACGACGACGGGGGGAAACGCGCTCAAATTCTACGCGTCCGTGCGGCTCGACATCCGCGCCATCGATAAAATCGATACGGGCACCGGGGAAGACAAAACCTTCACGGGCCGGCGCGTGCGGGTGAAAGTGGTTAAAAACAAGGTGGCGCCCCCCTTCCGCCAGGCGGAATTCGACATCATGTTCAACGAGGGCATCAGCAAATGGGGCGACTTGCTGGACACGGCCGTCAGCCAGAACATCATCAGCAAGGCCGGCGCTTTTTACACCTACAAGGTGACCAAAATCGGCCAGGGCCGTGAAAGCGCCAAAATGGAGCTGGCCAAAAACGCCAAACTGGCCTCGGAAGTCGAAAAACAGTTATTAGGAATCAAAGAGGAGGTGGTCGTCAACAAAAAGGCGCTTTAAAAACTTGCTCGTTGGGGTGGGTCCCGCGTACACTCAAACCTTGCCCACTCTCCTTCATTCGTAGGGAGCACGGTGGGTCAGGTTTATGGCTTCCACCCCAACTGGCAAAATTCCGCCTCATAGTAAAGAGGCTGAGCAATCTGTGCTCGGCTCGATTCTGATTGACCAGGACGCGCTGATCCAGGTGATCGACGCGATTACTGTCGAAGACTTTTACTACGACACGCACAAAATGATTTATCAGGCGATGGTGGATTTGCACAATCGCCACGACCCGATCGACCTTTTGACCCTGGCCAATCTCCTGGAAGAACGCAAACAACTGGAAACGGTGGGGGGACCCGGCGCTTTAGCCGAGCTCACCTCGATCGTGCCCACCTCCACCCATGTGTTCAAGTACGCTCAAATCGTTAAAAACAAGGGAGTGCTCCGCAAAATGATCCGGGCGGGCAACAGCATTCAGGCCTACGGTTACGAGGAGGATGCCGACATCACCGAACTTCTCGAACAATCCGAAAAACAGGTATTCAGCATTTCCCAAACCTTCCTCAAAGACCGCTTCGTTCACGTGCGGGACATCATGAACAAGCGGTTTGAGGAGTTCACCGAACTGGCCAAAAATGAAGGATCCATCAAGGGCATCCCCACGGGATACGCGTCGCTCGACAAAGTGCTTTCCGGGCTGCAGCGTTCCGACCTCATCATCATCGCGGCCCGCCCCAGCATGGGCAAAACCGCGCTCGCCCTTTCTATCGCCCAAAAACTCGCCATCGATAATCCCAAAAAGTACACGGTGGGCGTTTTCTCGCTCGAAATGAGCAAAGAGCAACTCGTCGACCGCTTGTTTTGCTCGCTTTTGGCGCTGGATTCCTGGAAGCTTCAGCAGGGAAAACTGGAAGATAAAGATTTTGAAAACATGGGGCCCGCCATGGATAAGCTCAACAGCGCGCCCATCTACATCGACGACTCGGCCATCACGTCCATCACGGAACTCCGGGCCAAGGCGCGGCGGCTGCAAATGGAGCACGGGCTTGATCTCATCATCGTCGATTATCTCCAGCTCATGACCACCGGCCATTCCGCCTTCATCGGCAACCGCGTGCAGGAAATCTCCGAAATCTCCCGTTCACTCAAGGCGCTCGGGCGGGAACTGCGCATCCCCATCATCGCGCTCTCACAACTCTCGCGTGCGGTGGAACTCCGCAATCCAAAAACGCCCCAACTGGCCGACCTTCGCGAATCCGGTTCCATTGAGCAGGACGCGGACGTCGTGCTGATGCTGTACCGGAAAGATTACTACGAGGAAAATGTCACCGAAGAGGAAAAAGGCCTCACGGATGTTTTCATCCGCAAACACCGCAACGGGCCGATCGGGCGAGTGCAATTGCGGTTCGACAAAGCCCAGATGCGGTTCTATGATATTGACCGACGGCACGCCCTGGAAGAATTTTAAATCCCTTCATGCAATACGTCCCCGACCTCATTCAGATTTTTGGCTGGTTCGCGCTGACGTTTTTAATCACGCTCGGACTGACGCCGCTGTATTTGAGAGTGGCCGCGCGATGGAAATGGGGCAAGCAAATGCGCGAGGAGTCGATGGATGGCCGGGACGCGACGATTTTTAAGGAGATGCATGCCAAAAAAGCCGGCACCCCCACCATGGGCGGGGTGATCATGTGGGGGGCGGTGGGACTGGTGATTTTGATTTCGCGCCTGATGGCGATGGCGGGCCTGATTCCCAAATCCCTGCTGGATCGAGGAGAAGTGTACCTGCCGCTGTTCACGCTGTTGGCGGTGGGCTTGCTCGGGTTGGTGGATGATTGGTTCAACATCCGCGGGGTCGGCGCAAAACGCGGGATTGAAGCGCGGCCCAAGTTTTTATTGCTCACGCTGTTTGCGGTGCTGGGGGCCTGGTGGTTTTATTCGAAACTCGGGTTTTCCAGTATTCACATTCCGCGCCTCGGGGACTTTGATATCGGCTGGTGGTACGTGCCTTTGTTCATCCTCGTGATCGTGTCTTCAGCCAACGCGGTGAATTTTACGGATGGGCTGGACGGGCTGGCCGGCGGGCTTTTGATCATGGCCTTCACGGCGTTCGGCGCGATCGCCTATGCCAAAGGGCTGATGACGCTGGCCATTTTCTGCGGCCTTTTGATCGGGAGCCTCCTCGCTTTTTTGTGGAACAACGTGCCCCCCGCGCTTTACTACATGGGCGACACGGGCGCCCTGGCCTACGGGGCCACGCTCGGCGTGATCGCGATGATGACCAATTCGCTGGTGGTGCTTTGGGTCGTGGGAGCGGTTTTTATCGCCGAAACCCTTTCGGTCATCCTTCAGCTCCTCTCCAAAAAATTCCTGGGCCGCAAGCTTTTCCTGATCGCCCCCCTGCACCATCATTTTGAAAAGAAGGGCTGGGGCGAAGCCAAAATCACCATGCGCTTCTGGACAATTGGAGCGCTTTCCGGCGCCATCGGCCTGATCATTGGGCTGGTGGGGATGGGGAAATGATTTCAGCAAACGCAAGTTCCAAGCTCTTGGCTTATCAAAAACCTCGAGGCGCAAGATAGGCGCAAAGTTTGCGCCTGACCCTTTTTCACGCCCCGTCCTTTAGTAGGATAAATGTAATCAATATAATAAAAATATAATTCGTCAATTAAATCCTCTCTTTTGCTGGCCTGCAAGCATTGTTTTTCAGAGTGAATTCTGCTATAATAGTTAGATTAAATTTATGGCGAATTCAGTTAACGAAACCCCACAGGCTAGCGTCCCGAATCATCTGAAAAGCTCGGTGGTGTTCCATGACGAGCTGGCTACACCGGCCAAGCCAGAGGCAAAGCCTGGATTTTTTAGAAAATTCTTTTTCTTTTTGTTTCCGCATCCCAAATCGCCCAAGGACAGTGTAGGAGCTACGGGGGAGATCCTTCGCCCTGCTCAGGATGACCATGCGGGCAAGGGAACCAAGAGCGAACGGGAGGAAATCAAAGAGGCGGAGCGGATTTACAAAGAAGGCCTGGCCACGATCAAAGACCTGATCGCGCCCTCGAGCATGGAGTTTTTGTACGACAAAGTGCGGGTGAGCGGGCTTTATACCAAGAGCTTTTTTGTCTACGCGTACCCGCGGTACATCGAAGCGAACTGGCTCAGCCCCATCATCAATTTTGATGTGACGATGGATATTTCCATGTTCGTGTATCCCACGAGTTCCGCCAAAATCATGAAATTCCTCAAAAACAAAGTGGCCCAGATCCAGTCGAGCATGCGCATGGAGGCGGAAAAAGGAATGGTGAGCGACCCCGCGCTCGAAACAGCGTTACAGGACGCGGAAGAATTGCGGCGAAACATCCAGCGGGGCGAGGAGAAGTTTTTTCAGTACGCGCTGTACTTCACCATTTACGCGGACGATGAGGAAAAGCTCAAAAAAATCCAGACCCGGCTCGAGGGCACGCTCGGGGGCAAGCTGATTCTCACGAAGTCCGCGGATTTACAGCAGGAACATGGCTTCAACTCCACGATTCCCCTGGGGATGGATGAGCTGGAGGTGACGCGCAACATGAATACCCATCCGCTCTCGAACTTTTTCCCGTTCAGCTCCTCTGATTTGACGAGCAACGAGGGCATCCTCTACGGCATCAACCGCCACAACGACAGCCTGGTGATTTTTGACCGGTTCAGCCTGGAAAACGCCAATTCCGTGGTGTTCGCCAAATCCGGCGCGGGGAAGTCGTACGCGGTGAAGCTGGAAGTCCTCCGTTCGATGATGCTCGGGACCGATGTGATCATCGTGGATCCGGAAAACGAGTATGAAGCGCTCTGCAATACTGTCGGCGGGACGTACCTCCGCGTGGCCCTGAATTCCGACCAGCGCATCAACCCCTTTGACCTGCCGTTACCGATCGACCAAAACGAACAGCAGCCCGGGGAACTTCTGCGGGCGAACATCATCACGCTGCATGGTTTGCTCAACCTGATGCTCGGCAAACTGACGCCGGAGGAAGAGGGGCTGATGGATAAAGCGCTGATCGACACGTACTCCCTCAAGGGCATCACAATGGACACGCGCAATCCGGCCGAAATGCAGCCGCCGACCATGGAAGACCTGCACGCGATTCTGAGCAACATGAAGGGGGCGGATAATTTAGCCCAGCGCCTGCAAAAATACACCGTGGGCACTTTTTCCGGCATCTTCAACAAGCCCACCAACGTGGATTTGGGCACGGGGCTCGTGGTGTTCTGCATCCGCGACCTGGAGGACATGCTGCGACCCACGGCCATGTACATCATCCTGAATTACATCTGGAATCGGGTGCGCTCGGAACTTAAAAAACGCCTGCTCATTGTCGACGAGGCCTGGAGCATGATGCAGCACGAAGACAGCGCGCGGTTCCTGTACGGGCTGGTGAAACGGGCCCGCAAGTACTACCTGGGGATCACCACCATCACGCAAGACGTGCAGGATTTTATCAAATCCGATTACGGCCGGCCCATCATCACCAACTCGTCGCTCCAACTGCTTTTAAAGCAATCCCCGAGCGCGATCAACGAGTTGCAGGAAATGTTCAACCTGACGGACGGCGAAAAATACCTGCTTTTGAACGCCGGCGTGGGTCAGGGTTTGTTTTTTGCCGGTCTCAAACACGTGGCCATCCAAATCATCGCCAGTTACAGCGAAGACAAGGTCATCACGACTAATCCGGAGGCGATTTTGAAACAACGACAGGCGACCCCAAAAACTTAAAAACCCAGGCGGCCAGTATTCCTCCGGCGATTGGCCCGAGCATGTACGCCCAGGAAACAGAGTGGAGCCCCAGGGCCACGGCGGGATTTAAGATGGCGTTGGAAAATCCGGCGGCCAAAAGAATGCCCAGCATGAGCGATCCGCCGATGACGATCCCCGAGGCGGCCGCATGGACTTTTTGGTGTATCACAGCCGAAATTCCGAAGACCAACAGGAAAGCTCCCAGGGCTTCAGCCAGGCCGATGCTCCACGTGTTGCCGACGGTCAGCGCCACGGTTTTCCCTGTGAAAGTTTGGACGAATTGCAACGCCAGATACGCTCCGACGAGCTGAGCGAGGATATAGGCCACCGCGTCTTTCAGATTAATTTTGCGCACCGTCCACAGCCCTATTGTGACGGCCGGATTAAAGTGGGCGCCGCTCACCGCCCCCACCGTGTACACAAAAAGCCCCACCGTCAGCCCCGCCACCAGCGGCGTGGGAAACGGCAGGGTATTCAGAATGGAGAATGAAACCAGCGTGGTTAAGAAAAAAGTTCCTACCAGTTCTGCGAAGTATTTTTGGAAATGCATAAATGGTGAATTAAAAAGTAATGGTGGGCGCTGAGGGATTCGAACCCCCGACCCTCTCGGTGTAAACGAGATGCTCTAACCAACTGAGCTAAGCGCCCTCGGAGACATCTTATCATAAAAAAACCCCGACTTTACGTCGGGGCCTTTTGTTGGTGAATCGGAGAATTACCAGCGATCTCCACCGCCTCCACCTCCGCCTCCACCGCCTCCACGGCGATCAAAGTTGCGGCGAGGAGCCCGTTCCTCGAGAGGACGAGCCTCGTTGACGGTCAGGGTCCGACCGTCGAGGTCTTTCCCATGCCACATTTCAATGGCTTTTTGAGCTTCCTCGGGGGAGCCCATTTCCACGAAGCCGAAGCCGCGTGAACGACCGGTTTGCCGGTCCATCATGATGGTGGCAGAAGTCACTGCTCCTGCTTGAGCGAAGGCGGCCTGAAGGCCCTCTTGGGTGGTTTTGTACGCCACGCCTCCGACATATAACTTAGTACTCATAAGAGTAAAAAAGATAAGAAATAAAAATATCTTCTGACCGAGGCTTCTCATCTTTTATACCTGAGAACTGTCGATACGACGCTCACAAGGAGAGCGAAGCTGGTTTGAAAATACGAGGAGATTGTACCGTATACAAAGCCCGAAGTCAATGCTAAAATCCTGGGCGTGATTAACCGTGGCCCCATCGTCTAACGGTTAGGACGCAGGATTCTCATTCCTGTAATAGGGGTTCGATTCCCCTTGGGGCTACCAAGCCAGATGATGCATTAATCCAATGAACCCACTATTGCCCCTAAAGAGATTTCGATATTTTATTCTCTTATTTTTTTTGATTATCACGCCTTTTGCATTTGAGCGAACTTTATTAGATGCCCTGACCTCCCCCACTCAAGGCGCCACTCTGCCGATCGTTTCGATTAAAACACCTACTGACTTTGACTATGAAGTGCTCTACACGGCTGAGGGATATAATCCCAACTTATTGGAAGTGCCGCTGGGCTCACGCGTGGCGTTTAAAAATACCACCGACATTCCCCTGTGGACGGCATCCGATCCACACCCTGTTCATACTGATTTTTCTGAATTCGATGCTAAAAAGGATTATTTTTTAGGCGAAATTTACATCTTCCAATTTACAAAACCTGGCACTTTCGGTTTTCATAATCACGAAAAATCAATCCACCGAGGTATCGTCCGGGTAACGGATTGGGTTCACCCCCTGCCTATTATTGATAAAACCAAACAAGGTCAACGGGCTGTACGCGATAAGTTTTTGGCTATGCTCAATCAAGATAATTTGGATTCTATCTTTAAAGTGATGGATACGATAGAGGCGGATAATGTCGTCTCCAAAGATTGTCACGATATGGCGCATGACCTTGGGCACCGGGCTTACGAGCTTTTTGGTTTTTCGGGAGCTATGACATTTAACGACCCCCATCGACTTAGCCATACCTCCGTGGATGATATATGCGCCGGCGGCTATATGCATGGCATTTTGGAAGAGTTGTTTTTACACCAACCTGAACTCAAAATCCACCCGGGACCTATTTGTTCATCGATCCCTGAACTTAACCGCGGAAGCTGTTTCCATGGAGTCGGACACGGCCTGATGTTTGCGAATGAGCGGGATGTCCAAGCCTCTCTAACCACCTGCCGAAACCTTGAACATGTGGCTGACACCCATCGTTGCTACGAAGGCGTATGGATGGAAATGTTTTGGGGCAACACTGATCATGCTGGCGCTAATTTCCTCGGTTGGACGCTGAAGAAACCATTAACGCCTTGTATGAACGCCCCGGAAGACGAAAAGCCCGCTTGTTTCTTATACGCCCATCTTGGGTATCTGCGAACCCATCGTCAGAATTTTACCGGTGCAATCGATTTATGCACCCAAAGCGGCCTTGGTGGAACAGACATTAAGTTTTGCCTTAAGGGTGTGGGCATCACCATGATGAAGCATTTTACAAGCCATCATTTAGAACTCTCTGAAAAACTGGTTGAAGGCCTTGATACAGACGAAAAGTATGCTTATTACCAAGGTGTGATCGGCTACGCGCGCCTTTCTAACGTCAGCGAAGAAGATCTGAATCATTTCTGTAACATACTCAAAAATGATAGTGATCTTTGCATGGCTGTTTTGAAAAATGACACCCGATAATAAACGTTTTGGGCTACCAACCAGAGATCCAATGGTCCACGCTCATCTTTTTGGAATAGAAGAAAAGAATGGGTAGGCTCAGGAGGAAGACAAACCAAAGATGCTCTAGATTCGGAATAAAATTACTCATCACGGCCATCGCCATGCACAGGATGAAACGGCCCAGCGAGAAATTCATTTCGCGGTGGATGGTGAAGTACGCGGTGTTGGTGACTTTCCCGTACGCGTAGAGGTAAGAATCAAAGGTGGATTGCAGAGCTGATTCCGAAAAGGAGTACAGGGATTGCGCACCGTACACAAAGAGGATGGGGTGGAAAAAGAGCAGGGCAAACCGGCCCAGCGACGCGATGGCCTGCGTGGCGATGGACGTGGAAAGGAGCGCCTTGCGATGATCCTGATCAAAAAGATGCCCCACCAACACCATGATGCCGGCCGAGACCGCGGAGGTTATGGTCATCAGCGATCCGAGCTGGAAAAAGCTTTTATTGGCCAAAAGCAGGAAGAAAAAAAGCGGCCACACCAGGTAGGAAAGAATGTTGTTCATCCCGTCGGCCACATACGCCAGGCGGGTTTTGGTAAAAACGTCGTGCGTTTTTTGCGTCTGCAAAAAATCCTGCCGCGTAAAATAAACATTCACTTTCGTCTGGATAAACAGGATAGGGATGATCGAGAGCGCCATAACGCCGGCCCCGAATAAAAAGACGGCGGTGAAGGGGGCGATGAGCGCGATACCGCCAGCCACCAGAGGGGCCGCCACGCGGGCGATCAACCCCACGGCGTTCAGTACGCCCGTTTGCAACCCGACCGTTTCCTGGTTCGCGATTTCCACGAAAAACAAATGGCGGGCGGGGAAATAAAGAAGGGACTGCAGGCTCAGGCAGAAAAACGCCAGCAGCCACCAGTGATTTTGGGTGCTGACTAGAAGGGTCGTAAACCCGAACGTGATGTAAAAAAGAACCCCGCCGATGAGCGCCGTTTTGATATTGGTTTTAAGAATGGCGGC
>JGI1358J11329_10002403_pt1 | contig 14459 bp, 14 predicted proteins | sample Subgroupgradi54m_FD_11329 | JGI IMG/M metagenome (IMG submission 11329)
AAGCCAGATGCGGCAACGGCGGCACGTTATGTGTTGAACGGGGATTATCTGTGGAACCCGACGCTCATTATTTCTGAGGCGGGAAGTTTTTTGCAGCGATATGCGGAGCACGCGCCTGAACTCTTTGAGCAACTTACGCGTATTGCGTCAGTTTCAAGCGACACTCGCGCCAAGGCGATCATCGCAGATGCATTCAAAAAAATGCCAAGCATCTCGATCGACTATGCTATTTTAGAAAAAGGCGGAAAGATGTTTGTGGTCCCGGGAGGATTTGGTTGGTCAGACATTGGCAGTTGGCGAGCGCTCTACGACGTGCAAGCGCAACCAGGACAAAACGTCACGCGAGGCCAAGTAGTGTGTGTGGACTCAAAACACAATTTGCTTTTTTCAAACGAAAAAAAATTGATGGCTGTTGTTGGTGTTGAAAATTTGATCGTTGTGGATACGGAGGATGCGCTGCTGGTGTGTCCCCGTGAAGGGTCGCAACACGTGAAGAGGATTGTGGAGGAACTCAAATTACGCGGAATGCACAAGTTTTTATGAGGAAGATGTCGTTCACGGTTATTGCCATTGTGGTCATCATCTTTAGTTTGATCGGCTCGGTCATTTGGACCGCAGAGCAGATTTGGAAAACGCCAATAAATTTGTCGGATAAGGCCGCCTTTGTCATTGTCTCTGGTGAGAGCGCTCACCAGATTGCTGTTGATCTTAAAGAAGATGGACTGATCGATAGCGTTTGGTTGTTCGAAGCCTTCGTGCGTTTTGTAAAGCGCGATAATCGTTTACAAGCGGGATCGTATGAGATTTCCCGCGGCGAAGGAATTTCCAGTTTGTTTATGACATTGCGTTATGGTTTGCAGACAACGGACGTCGAAGTGACTATCCCGGAAGGCTACACGCTTTTGCAGGTTGGGATTTTGGTGAACACGAAGCTGGGGATTTCTGATGTCGACTGGCATAAAGCCACGGGCGATGAATCCCCCTTTGAAGGGACGATGCCTCTCTTAAAAGATAAACCTGACACGGTTGATTTGGAAGGCTATTTGTTTCCAGACACCTATCGATTTGCTCATGACGCCACCGCCGAGGATGTGGTGCGAAAAATGTTGGAGACCATGGCTTTACGGCTCGATGAACTTGAGATTGTTTTTTCAGACAAGGGATGTGAAGGTAATTGCTGGTGGCTGCAAAACACTCACGAGCTGTTGACTCTGGCCTCGATCATCGAACGAGAAGTCATGACCAACGCCGACCGAGGCGAGGTGGCCGATATTTTTATCAAGCGCCTCGAGGTTGGTATGCCGCTGCAAGCAGACTCGACGATTAATTATGTCAGTGGCAAAAAAACGCCAGGCGTTTCGGCGGATGATTTGCAGATCGACTCGCCTTACAACACGTACAAGTACGCTGGCTTGCCGCCGGGGCCAATTTCTAATCCAGGCATTGCCTCCATCATTGCGGCAAATAATCCACAGACAAATGATTATTGGTATTTTTTGACAACGCCACAGGGGGAAGTGATGTATGCAAAGACGTATGAAGAACAGGTGGCCAACAAGACGAAATATTTGAAATAATATGAGAAAGATTTTATTGACCAGCAGTGGATTCACGCCAGAGATTTCGGAAACGTTTTTGAAGTTGCTTGAAAAAAAACCTGTAGAGGCGAAAGTGGGATTTATTGCAAACGCATCGGATAATAGTCTTGATCCGTGGTACGTCCTCAAGGATCGCGCCTCGCTTGAGGCACTTGGATTTGTCGATGTCATTGATGTGGATTTGAAGAAGCCGGAAGATCTGGCCAAGCTCGATGCCTGTGATGTTATTTTTGTTGCCGGCGGCAACACCTATTATTTGCTCAAATGGGTGCGTGAAAGTAGATTTGATTTGAAACTCAAAGAATTGCTGTCGGCAGGAAAAATTTATATCGGCGCAAGCGCAGGAAGTATGGTACTTGGGACGAGTATAGAGACAGCTTCGCTTGGAATAAATGCCGACAGAAATTTTGTGGGGCTTGAGGATCTTCGCGCCTTGCGCCAAGTGCCGTTCATGATTACGCCTCATTTTGAGGACACGGATCAGGAGAAGCTCGACGTCTTTGCCAAAAGAGCGGCTCTACGGCCGATTGTGGGACTCGAAGATGGGCAAGCTATTTTGTGCATTGGTGATCGTTACAAGTTGCTTGGTCCGGGAAAACCTCACACCTGGAATTCGAAATTGTTTCGATGATATGCGTCATGTCAAAAAGTGTTGGCCACCATATTTTCAACAGATTTTAGATGGGAGCAAGCGTTTTGAAGTGCGCCTGGCCGATTGGCATTGCGCGCCTGGTGATGAGTTAGTGCTGCAAGAATGGGATCCGGCGACGAAACAGTACAGCGGCCGCGAGATCACGAAAGTTGTTGATTATGTTTTGACGACTAAGGAGTTGGAAGAGTGGGGCGCTTGGTCAAAAGAGGAAATAGACAAATACGGTTTCCAGTTTTTGACTTGGAAGGAATAAATGTAAAAAAAACAGTAGTCCATAACACCTCAACTGTCCGGCCGGACATTTCAGGTGTTTGACTCTATGTTAAAGAAAAAACAACGTTACAGACCACGAGTGAAAGAATTTGGTCTTGCCCTCCTTGCCGCCATCCATGATGGTATGGATCTGGTTCAGGCCACGCCTCGAGATCTCTCGCTCGCTATTCGCATGGGGGGCCTTGATATGGTGTACGACGAACGCGCGGAACGTCGTAAGGATTCTCGGCGGCGCGCGATTAAAACCCTGGCGCGAAATCATCTCGTTCGAGTGATTGGAAAAGAATCGAACCAGAGATATGAGATGACAACCGACGGTCGGATACTCTGGTTGCGTGAAGTGATTATTGGAATCAAAAAGAAAATGCCAGGTGGCCTACTCTGTCTCATCTCCTTTGATATTCCGGAACGTGAGCGCATGGCGCGGCGCACAATCCGTAATTTGCTCAAGGCGGCTAGGTGTCGTCAGTACCACGCGAGTCTCTGGGGAACACGAAAGAATATTGTGAAGCCTTTACTTGAGCTTATCGATTTACTTCATGTGGAGGAATGGGTGTCAATTTTTGAGGCCAAACAACGATAACACCTAGAGTGTCCGGCCGGACATTTCAGGTGGTAGGCAGTCTAAAAGCCGGAGACTAAGGACGTAGAAAATAGAAACGTAAAAAAATGAAGCGCCCCCGGAGACCAGCTGGTCCTCGGGGGCGCGATGTTGAGAGAGTCAGGGACGGGTCACTACCACCCGCCCATCTTGTCCGTGGCCGGCTCGTCGACGTGGAAGGTCTCGCCGGTCTCGTGGATCACGGTACGTTCGCTTTCGTACACGATGCCGCCGATCTGCAACAGATTCGGCGGGACGAGCACGATCTTGTCCGGCATGTAGCTGTCCTCGCGGCTGGTGAGTCCGCGCCACAGCTTGAAGATGTGCAGACGCCCGTCCTCGAGTTCACAGCTCACCTGTCGATCCCAGCCGCGATCGCTGTCTTCGCGGAATCGTTCATTGCGCCGCTTTTCGATCACCAGCCCGCGCCAGCCCTTGGCCTTCATTGACTTCTTCATCTCGGCGAAGAACCAGGACTCGCGCACCATCGTTTCAGCCATCCGGTGTTCCCAATGGCCTCCCATGTCCTGCCCCATGATCCGGTACATGTCCCGCCAGAAGACGGTCTGCACCCCGAGCGCGAAACGGTAGACACGCGCCGCGCCGTTGGTCTCCATCAGCGCGAACAGCCGCTGAAGGAGCTCGCTCGCCACCTTGCCTTCCGGCAGGTGAACGAGAGTCGCGGCCATCTCGGTGGCCTCACGGGAATCGGTCAGTTGCGCTGGACGCGCCTTGATCTTGTCTATGATCACTCGCGAACAGATCGACAGCGGTTCCTCCGCGTTCTCGACGCCCCACTGATAGGCGGCGTCGATCTCGGCGGCCACCTGCTTGTAGAGCTCGAGCCCGAGCGGTTCGTACTTCTTGGTGTAGTGCTCGGGGTAGTTGGCCCACCCCGAGTCCGTGGCCATGAAGTCGTCGCCGCTTGCGAGCTCGCCCAGCCGGGTGGCGATCCACGTGCGGTTCTGGTGGGCCTCGAACGGCGCGCGGCTGGCCGCCTTCTTCACGACCGCCAGGAAGTCCTCGACCGTCTTGAAGAGCCGCCAGCCACCGGCGTGGGCCCATTCGTTGGCCAGAAATCCACCCGCGACTTCCGGTTCCTCGACCAGCCGCAGGATCATCTCCTGCAGGCGATCGACCGGCCAGTACTGGTCGGCGTATCCCATGCCGCTCCAGCTGACCAGGTGTCCGTGGGTCTTGAGCGCCTGCTCGAGGATGGCCAGTGCCTCGTTCTTGTCGAGGCTGGCGATGAGCTGGGGGCTCTCCGCCACTTCGTAGAAGATGCGCTCGCCGAGCACCGGGTGCTCGAGTGCCATCTTCAGGAAGGTACCGTGGTCCATCGCCATGGCGGCGAAGGCTTCGGGATTCTCCTTGATCCAGGCGATGACCGGCGGCAGGCGCAGGCGGAAGCGGACGTTGAAGCCTCGAACCGCCCCCTCCACCACGAAGCCGATGGTCGTGTGGTTGAAGAGGTCGCTGAGTCCCATCGGGACATCTTCCCGGGGGATGCGGTCGACGCCGATGTTGCGACGTTCGGCCAGGTGCTGTTCCCAGCAGGCCTGCAGGTGCTCCGGGGTGAGGGCACCGGCCTCTGCCAGCTTCTTGAGATCCCCGCGAACGGTGAAGGGGTTGTAGGTGAAGGACATCGTGGACTCCGTTGCCGAGCGTGGCTCGGCGGTGGGTGTTGGGAAGGTCGCGTGGGTTGAAGCCCACACGATGGAATCCGCGACCGGATGGTGTGTGTGGGTTGGTGGGTTGAGGATTTTTAAGGTCTATACATCGTAACCTCCGATTGGAACGATGGAGGAAAATGTTATCAAAAATGAGCCATTTTGTCAATGATTGAAGCGTGGTAGAATCCTTGGGCTTTTATGAAGGAATTCGTGCTCTCGGGGGCGGCGGGGAGGGATCTCAAAATTGATTATCAGAAGGCGCTTAATGCGGAGCAGTTGGCCGTTGTCACCCAAGGCGACGGGCCGTGTTTAGTCCTTGCAGGAGCTGGCTCTGGAAAAACACGGACAATCACCTATCGCGTGGCCTATTTGCTTGAGTGTGGCGTTTCTGCTGAGTCTATTTTATTGCTCACGTTCACGAACAAAGCGGCGAATGAAATGATGTCGCGCGTTGCGGATTTGCTCGGCGCTCCAGCGCATGGTCTGTGGGGCGGCACGTTTCACTCCATTGCCAATCGCCTTCTTCGTCACTATGCGAGCCTTATTGGCTTCACGCCAAGTTTTACGATTCTTGATTCAGAGGACAGTCAGAGTTTGGTGAAATTGTGCATTAAGGATTTGAACATCGACACAAAGACGCAGCGCTTTCCTTCTCCTGCGGTGGTGCACAGCATTTTATCGTTTGCGCGCAATGCTTCGATGAACGTGCAAGAGGCGATTAAAAAAAAGCATCCGCATTTTTTGCACTTCACACATAGTATTGTGCAGATTAATGATCTCTATGTTGAGCGCAAACGTTTGGCAAACGCCATGGATTTTGATGATTTACTTTTGAAATTATTAGAGCTCTTGGAGAGTCATGCAGATGTTTGTTCATCGCTCGCACAGCGATTTGTGTATGTGCTGGTTGATGAGTATCAAGACACGAACAAGGTGCAAGCGCGGCTCATTGAGCTTTTGTGTTCTCATCATCACAACGTGCTCGTGGTCGGCGACGATGCGCAATCTATTTATTCATTTCGTGCGGCAGAGATTAAAAATATTTTATCGTTTCCGGATCGCTATGCTGACACAAAACTGTTTCGCCTTGAAACAAATTATCGTTCCACGCCAGAAGTGCTTTCACTTGCAAACGCGGTGATTGCGCAAAACGTGGATCAGTATCAAAAAAACTTACGCACGCACCATGCATCTTTTGAAAAACCAAACCTGATTCCTGCTTCAGACAATCGACAGGAAGCGCAGTATGTTGCCGAGCAGATTTTGAAATTGCGTGAACAGGGCATGCCACTTAAAAATATTGCCGTGTTGTTTCGTGCCGCTCATCATTCGCAGGCATTGGAAATGGAACTCTCAAGGCGCGACGTGCCGTATGAGTATCGCGGTGGCATGAAATTTTTTGAGCGATCGCATGTGAAGGATGTGGTCGCCTACTTGCGGCTCGTCTCAAATCCACGCGACGTGATGGCATGGATTCGTGTGCTTTCGCATCAGCCCGGCATTGGAGCGGTCGGCGCGAATCGTATTGCTCAAGAAGTGCAGAAAACAGAAACGCTTGAACAAGCGCTTGTGATGGGTTCTTCGCTTTGCACAGGTCGTGCTGAGGCTGGCTGGCGAGGCTGTGTAGGAATTTTGTCGCGCATGCTCAAAGTGCATCAGGCGCCGACAGACCTCATCAATGCCGTTGCGAGCTCTTCGTATCGTGATTATTTGGAAGCGGAGTATCCAAATTTTTTGGATCGACTCGAGGATATAGAGCAGTTTGCAATTTTCGCGGCTGTCTACACGGACCTGTCACAATTTTTGCAGGAAGTTACGCTCAAAGACGATTATGCAGTGTCACGCGAAGAGGGAATGTATCAGGAAGAAAAAATGGTGCTCTCGACGATTCATCAAGCCAAGGGGCTTGAGTGGGACGCGGTGTTCATCATCAACTTGAGTGATGGTGCGTTTCCGCATCCACGTGCGCTTGACGAGGATGGTGGGATTGAGGAGGAGCGGCGGCTGTTTTATGTGGCGGTCACACGTTCGCGCAAATACCTCTTTTTGACGTATCCTATGACGAGTGGCTTCGACGCGATTGAGTTTCGTCAGCCTTCAATGTTTTTGGATGAGATTCCAAAGGGGCTCGTGGAAAAGGTGCAGTTGAAGCGAGCATTCACTCCCCCCTTTCAGGGGGGAGACGGAGGGGGTTGGGTTGAGCCTACGATCGTGCTTGATGCAAGCGGCGAACGCCGCGAACCAAAACGGGTTGGATTTTTGAGAAACATTGATGAATTATGAACTACGCAGAACGTTCCGTTGAACTCCACAAAAAATATACAGGTAAATTCGAGATTGCATCGAAAGTGCCGCTTGAGACCATGGATGACTTGGCCGTTGCCTACACGCCTGGGGTGGCAGAGCCTTGCAAAGTGATTGCGGCAGATCCATCTGCCGCCATGGTGCTCACCATGAAAGGGAATACAGTTGCGGTGGTGACGGATGGCTCGGCTGTGCTTGGACTCGGCAACATTGGGCCGCTTGCCGCGCTGCCGGTCATGGAAGGCAAAGCGATTTTGTACAAAAAGTTTGCAGGAATTGATGCAATGCCGATTTGTCTGTCCACGCAAAACACGGAAGAAATCATCACGGCGATTAAGGCGATTGCGCCGACGTTTGGTGGGATTCATTTGGAGGATATTTCTGCGCCGCGTTGTTTCGAAATTGAAGAACGGCTGGAACGCGAGCTTGATATGCCCGTCATGCATGATGATCAGCACGGCACAGCAGTTGTTGTACTCGCTGGACTTATGAATGCATTGAAGGTTGTTCAAAAAGAGCTCAAAGACGTACGCATTGTGATGAGTGGCGCCGGTGCGGCAGGGACAGCGATTGCGTGGCTCCTGCGTGAAGCGGGTGCGACAAAAATTTCATTGCTCGATTCAAAGGGCGTGATGGGAACGGGACGTGATGGGATGAATCCGTGGAAAGAAAAACTCGCGCAAGCGATTTCTGATAGTGCAACAACATCTGGGATGAATCTTGCAGATGCAGTGAGAGGCGCAGACGTGTTCATTGGAGTTTCACAGCCGAATTTATTGTCGCAGGAAATTGTGAAGAGTATGGCGACAGGCGCGATCGTATTTGCGATGGCAAATCCTGTACCAGAAATTATGCCAGAAGAGGCTCGCTCCGCTGGAGCAGTCGTGGTTGCTTCGGGCCGTTCGGATTTTCCAAATCAAGTGAATAATGTGCTGGCCTATCCCGGAATGTTTTTGGGTGCGCTCAAACATGGTGTGAAACACTTTTCACTGCCGATGAAAGTCAACGCTGCCAGAGCACTGGCGGCTCTGGTTCCCAATCCGACAGCAGACAAAATTTTGCCATCGGTTTTTGAGAGCGGCGTTGCGGAAGCGGTCGCCGCCGTGATCGTATGAAGCGTTACTACTACAGAAGCGCAAAGCAGTCGTTTGGACGCAGGTTTTCGTTTGGTTTTCTTAAACTGCTCCTTGTGAGCCTCGCGCCCATTGTTTTTCTTGGCGGCATTGTGTGGTTTCGCGCGCAAGGAAAGAATGACGGACCGCCCATACAAAAAGTGCAGAGCGTTGTTGTCAACGTGCTCGATCCATCAAGCGATGCCGCGCCGGCAGAGCGAGATCGTGAGGAAGCACAGCTCATGGATGTGCGAGGCGGGAACTCTTACGCGGTTGCGAGTCGGCAAGTAGAGGATCATATGTTTCGTCATACCATTGTTGCGCATCTACCAACACCTCCCGACGGTTATACGTATGAAGGCTGGCTGCTTATTGATGACCCTTTCACGTTTTTTTCTACAGGCAACTTTCAGCCAAACGCAGATGGGACGTATGGACTTGTGTGGGAAGGTCCGCTTGGTAAAGATTTTGAAGCGTACTCAAAAGTCATCGTGACCCTTGAGTCTATCGACGGCGATCCTGCTCCTGCCGTGCATGTGCTTGAGGGGACGTTCTAAGCTTCATGATCGTAATGCCACCCGCTTGATCGAGCGCGGAATTCAACATCGACAAGTGAAGCGCGGGTCCAGGAACCAGAGCCGTAGCGTGTTTGAATCGCGTCGAGCGCGTTTGTGACAAGACGCGTTTTTTGTTTGTCGGCAAAAAGAGACTTTTGTTGCTGCCCTCGTGTGAGCGCCGAGGTTGAGATGCCAATAAGGCGTACGGGCGGCAGCAAATGAGTGCTCGCTTGCTGCCAGGATGAAATAATATTCCACGCGATCTTAAAAATCTCAAGACCGTCGGCTGTAGGTTCATCGAAGCGATGTTGTGCACTAAATCCATCGAGGTGTCTGAAACGCACAGAGGCAGTGACTTGGCGCGCCATAAATCCGTCACGCCGAAGCCGCCAGGCAACTTTTTCGCACAGTCCGAGCAAGACGCGCTGAATTTTGTGTGTTGATGTTGTGTCGCGTGGCAATGTGTACGAGTGGCCAACGGATTTCGGATCCGCGTCTTCGCTTGTGACAGGTGACGCATCAATCCCTCGCGCCGCATTGTGTAACCAATGGCCGTAACTTTTGAATACACGCACAAGAACTTCTTGTGAACAGGCCCGGAGTTCGAGCATGGTGCGCACGCCGAGCTCTTCTAGCCGCTGTTTTATTCTTGGTCCAATGCCACACATATTTTCGAGCGCCTGGGATGCAACGAAATCGAGGACATTTTCGGGCTTCACCACAGTGAGTCCGTTTGGCTTGTGAGATTCGGATGCGAGTTTTGCAACGAGTTTGTTTGGCGCAATGCCGATGGAGGCGGTGATACATTCGCCGCAAGATTCTTTGAGCCGTTCGCGAATAATTTGTGCGATGATCGTTGCACCAAAATAATCTTCAGCCACGTCTGTTAAATCTAAAAAACTTTCATCTACGCTGAACGCTTGCACCTGATCGGTGAACTCGTGAAAAATTGCATTGAAACGATGTGTGATTTCAGAATATTTTTCTGGATCTCCAGAAACGATAAGAAGCGAAGGCAGAATTTTTTTTGCCTCCCACGTTGACATCGCTGTTTTTACACCAAGCGCCTTAGCCTCGCGCGAAGCGGTTGCGATGATCGTTCGTTGCGCCTCATCTGCTCGCGAAGGATCAAACGATTTGCCAGAAACGCCAATCGCTTTTCCGCGCAAAAATGGATTCGCCTGCTGTTCCACAGAAGCGAAGTAACAATTCATGTCAATGTGCAAAATGATGCGGTCTTGACGATGCATAGAAAAAAGAGTAGGTTCCTAAGTCCCCCTGGAGTCCCCATGTTCGAGTTTCTCCGTCGCAATAGTGGCCTTATCGCTTTGCCGATCGCGCTCTTCACTCTGCTGCTGAGCATGTATAACATGGTGTATGTACACCGTTCACAGAAGGTCGATCGGCTAATGCAAAAAGACTACACCTCTCGCATTGCGCTCATCCGCAAGGAGATCGGCGAAGACCAGATGGGTGAAGGGACCAAGAGCCGTTGGAGCATGAAGGAACCAATTTGGGCGATTGTTCATCGTCACGAAGCCGAGTTGCATGCGACCCGCAAAGTTTTACGTGAGCGATTCTGGGCGATCGATGGAGCCGAGGCGGATCTTCTTGGAAGCAACGGCTTCTGGGATACACAACTCACCCTGATGTTCTCTGACTGGGATAACGACGGCGTGCGTAACTTCTATGACCAATGTCCAGATGTGCCCGTCGCCGGCAAAACCGTGCTGGATGCCGCAGGTCGTGGTGGTTGCCCAGACGGTGTCGACCGCGATAAGGATGGTGTGAGCGATTACCGCGATCGCTGTCTTGATGAGGGCCCATTGCCACGCGAAGCTTCGCAGGTCGCTCAGATTCTCGACATTCCGCGCAAGCGTGGTCCATCAGTAATCTTTCCAGCCGACAACGGTTGCTGGGATCTTGATGGCGATGGCACAGCAGATCGAAGCGACACGTGTCGTGCTACGAAGCCGGAGGATCGTCATGACACCGATGACCGCGGATGTGCACCCTCTGATTTTCTTGTCTCCTGTTCCAAGGGGCCGATTCTTGCTCCGTTCACACCACCGGAAATCCAGAAGTGGGACTTTGCGGCAGATGCCTGTCCGCTTGCACCGCGAGACGATCGCTGGCGTCTGCGCTGTGAACATGACGGCAATGCTTATAAGCGTTGCAAAGTCATCTGGACGGCGATAACTCCATAACGTAAAGTAACCTCAGGAGGTTCCCATGACTCAAAGTGCTCGTTCTTTGCTTGCCCCTCTCAGCGCGCAAGAGCGTGTTCTGTATGAAGCGCTGCACGATCGTGTTCGTGGTCGGCACATTCCATCGTTCAGCCTCATCGATGCCGCAGTACTTCTTGACGGACTTGCGCAGAGCAAACGCTTCCTCCCCGGCGTCTCATGGCGGAATCGCGATGCGTTGCAAGCGATTCTGGATCGGCTCGGGCTTTCGTCTGTCACGGGAGACGACGCCTTTGCAAAGGTCCTCACCAAGGTAGATCACCATTTCATGCGGGCCTGTCGTGCGACGATCCGTATCCACCGACGCTCCGCGGCAAAGATCGCGGACGAGAACGCACGGGCTCAGAACATTCCCGAACGTTACTGGTGGAATTATCCGTATGCGACCATCGTGCAGATGCACCATGAGCGTCTCGATCGCCATAGCGCGTAGCTCCTTTCTCATCACCGATGCACACCTCGGCTCTCGTCACAACGGGGGCCGCCGTTTTTTATCCGTCCACATATACTTCAACCAATCGCCACTCCAACAATTCTGCATCAAGTTTTAGTTTGAACGCATTCACCGCGTCAGAAAGTGAAAAATAAAAAATGCGTTTTGTGCCTTCACGCGCCGTGTGAATCAAATGGACTTGTGTGAAGTCATACTCGCGTTCATTCCATCGCATGCGCATTGGCCGCACACGATTGTGAGCAAACGAAACCATGACCTCAACCTGATCGTTGAGCACCGTATACATATATTTTGGAGCTCTGAAAAACGCGACCTGCTTGTGCTTCGGTTCACAAAAGCCTCACCGTACCAGCCTGTACGCCTCGGCTTTTGTTCACCTCCAGCACTTCGCATCTCATCGTTTTTGAGAGCTCCATATTAAAGACTAAATTCTAGACGGTAGAAAACTTTCGAATCACGCCGCGGACAACGCCTTGGATATTGATATTGCCTTTTACAAAAATCGGCTGCATGGTCGAGTTTGCTGGCTGTAAACGAATGCGATCTGGTTCTCGATAAAATCGTTTGAGCGTTGCGTAGGCGTTGTCGAGTAGTGCCACAACAACGTCGCCATTTTTTGGTGAAGGATTACGCTCTACGATCACAAAATCTCCATCAAAAATTCCGTCTTCAATCATAGAACGTCCTTTTACACGCAACACATAGGCATTTGCCGGATCCATCACAAAATCCACTGGCACGGCGAGCGCTTCGTTTTCCTCAATCGCCTCAATGGGAGTTCCTGCCGTGATGAGTCCCATGAGTGGAAGGATGACGCTTTTTGTGAGCAAGCGTCGTGACAATGATTGCTGCACGACTTCTAGCGAACGCGCCTCGCCATCTTCACCAGCCCGCATATAGCCTTTTTCAATGAGACTTTGCACATGCTCATGCACGGTCGCTGGGGAAGAGAGATCGAAGTGCTCGGCAATCTCTCTGTAGCTTGGAGCATAGCCATGCTCGTCAAGATGTTTCTGCACGTAGGTCAGAATTTCGCTCTGCTTTTTTGTGAGTCCCATAGGGCTTTAGTATGCACCGAACAAAAACCGAACGCAATAGATTGATGTGGATAACTCTTACATGCTATATAGAGAGGCGTTATGAAGGTCGTCCAAGCTTGCACAGAAGGCCACCCCGACAAAGTCTGCGATCAAATCGCGGATGCGATTGTGGATGAGTACCTGCGTCGCGATCCGATGAGTCGGGTCGAGATTTCGGTCATGGGCTCGCACGGTATGCTCACCATTGGCGGCTGTGTGGCAAGCGAAGCGGATTTTGATGCAGGAGAATTGGCTCGGCGCGTGTATCACGAAATTGGCTACACGGATGACATTGAGCCGTTCGTGAACATTGAAACGCACCGCTCAACATTTGCGAGTAGTGGAACCCACAGCACGATGTTTGTGCACGGCTATGCCACGCGCGAAACGCGTGAGATGTTGCCAACGCCGGTTGTGTTTGCCAATGCCATTGCCCGACGTTTGGATGAGTATCGAAAAAATGATCCGCGTTTCAGTTGGATTCGACCTGATGGAAAAGTGCAACTCATAATGAACGGCGAGCACGTGAAAGCGCTCACGGTGCTGTTGCAGCACGATGAGTCCGTGGATCATCGCAGTGTGCAGGGCAGTGTACTCGAGCACATCATTGAGCCCATACTCGGCTCTCTCAATGGTGCGTTTTTGAGTGTAAATCCTGTTGGTCACTTTCGTGAAGGCGGACTGGGGCACGACACTGGCGCTTCTAATCGCAAAATTGGCGATGACACCTATGGCCATTTAATTCCCTTTGGCAGCGCAAAATTATCTGGGCTTGATCCAGCTCGCACCGAGCGAGCCGTCGCCTACCTCGCGCGTTTTGCCGCCAAGTGGATTGTGCAAAAAGAACACGTCGCCAACTGTTTGGTGCGCGTGGCGACTTCACTTGGGCGAGCAGAGCCTGTGCTTGTTGAAGCAAAGACGGGCGATGGACGCGATGTGTCAGAACTCGTCAAAGCAGAATTTGATTTTCGTCCCGACGCAATTATGGAGCGACTGGATCTGCGCAAACCGATTTATCGCGCTACCTCCACCTATGGTCAGTTTGGCAAAGTGGGTTTGCCGTGGGAGTAAACGATCTCTGTGAGCTCTTCGGCCGTTACGGCGCGGAGTGTTCCACGGAATCCTTCTGTCGTTGTCGCTGTTGTGATCGCATTAAACACAGCTTCCTCAACTGCCTCCATCACAGCCACAAACAGAGGATCGAGATCGTCGTCCTTTATTTCGCCTTTTTTGTTTGTGGACCATGCAAGCGCATAATCGCCACTTTGATTTGCAAAAATACTGCCTGTGCGCCCAAGAGCAAACGTGGCACGTGCCGCAACCCGTTTGAGTTGTCGCGCATCAAGAGGCGCATCCGTCGCAACCAAAATCACACACGATCCACCACTCTCTTTGAGTGCTTTGAGCTCTGCTTCAAAACGATTGCCACCAAGTTTTTTCCAAACAGGCACGCCTTGGAGTGTGAGGAATCCGCCGAAGTTTGCCACAAGCATCACACCAACACGGCGTGCGTTTCCGGTTGAAAAAAATATTCCCGGAATATCTCGCGCCGCGCTTCCAATGCCTCCTTTGAGTCCAAATGCGCGTGAACCTGTTCCGGCGCCGATGCTTCCTTGCTGTGCGTTTTGTTCTCGCACATCTGCGATCGCCTCTCGTACATCAACAACCGTGATTGGTAGAGAGGTAATATCACTTAACACGCCATCGTTCGTTTCACCGACGATGGTGTTTATTGAAATGAGGCCTGGATCTTTTTGCGCTTCGATTTGAAATCGCGTGAGCTCTTGCAGGACCGTTCCAACTGCAAGTGTATTTGTGAGCCCGATCCATGATTCTAAACAGCCGAGCTCTTCTACTTGCGTGGAGCCTGCAAATTTTCCAAAACCATTTGCGCAAAAAAATCCTGCGGC
>JGI1358J11329_10002406_pt1 | contig 14447 bp, 15 predicted proteins | sample Subgroupgradi54m_FD_11329 | JGI IMG/M metagenome (IMG submission 11329)
ACTACTACTACTACTGTTGCTAATTGGTATTATATCCGCAAAAATAAAACGAGATTTCCCGTGGCGAGCATTATTACCCCATTTATTATAGAGGGTAAAATTATAGGCGCGGTAGAGGTGTTTCGCGATATTAGCAAAGAAAAAGATGTTGACAAAGCCAAAACGGAATTCGTCTCTCTTGCCTCACACCAGCTTAAGACTCCACCTACTGCAATTAAATTGCTTACAGAAAGAATGTTAAGCGGTAAAACTGGTAAACTGACGGAAAAACAAAAAGAGTACCTTAACGACGTACACTCTGAAAATCAACGCTCGATAGAACTGGTTAATGCGCTGTTAAATGTATCGCGTATTGAAATGGGGGCATTCACTATTCAACTTAACGAGAAAAACATTTGTGCGGTTGCGCAAAGTGTTATCTATGAATTGAAATCTGCTATTGATAAGAAGCATTTGCGGCTGGAAGAGGTACATCCGAAAAGGAATATAGCAGTCCCCATAGATGAAGCACTATTTCGAATGGTCCTGAATAATCTTGTTATGAACGCGGTGAACTACACTGCGGAAGGAGGTACGATACATGTTGAATGTAAAGAAGTGAATAAAGGGCAAACTCTCGGGGAGAAATTACTGGAAGAGAATTCTTTTGTGGTCGTTGTCTCTGACACGGGCTATGGAATACCAAAATTGCAACAAGATAAGCTGTTTACCAAATTTTTTAGAGCAGATAATGCCAGAGAAAAACAACCTGATGGCACTGGTCTTGGGCTTTATATTGTAAAATCTATACTTGATAACTCTGGAGGGTTAATATGGTTCACTTCGCGCGAAAATGAAGGGTCGGTATTTTATGTTGCGATTCCTGTAACTGGGATGAGGGTGAAGGCTGGAGAAAAAAAGATTATTAGTTAACAAAGTTAATTATGATATTAATACAATTATGACTGAAGATAAAAAGACAAAAATTTTGATTGTTGAAGATGAGGCAGTCATTTGCAAAGCATACGCGGATGAGCTACGTGATGAGAATTTTCTTGTTCTGACCGCGATGAATGGCAGAGATGGTTTGGAACTTGCATTTCGTGAAAAACCGGATTTTATTTTACTCGATATTCTGATGCCGATCATGGATGGCCTGACGATGATGGACAAACTGCGAGAAAAAGACCTGTACGGAAAGAATGTGCCGATCATTCTCTTGACCAACTTGTCCGCCAGCGAAGACAAAATCATAAAAGCGATAACCAAAAATGAACCCGCATACTACCTCGTGAAGTCTGATTGGAATTTGAGCGATGTGGTAGAGAAAATAAAGGAGCGACTGGCGCGGAATGTGTAGTTATAGCAAGCGAATGTCAAAGTGTCTCTTTGACATAAAAATATGAAAACCAGTATTCAACTAGTTATCCTACTTCTTCTCACCATAATTCCCATCAGCCTCCAAGCCGCCACCGGACCCTACAATGCCGGATTTGTCAGCGGCCTGTGGTATTCCAAAGTGCCATTTTTCGCTGGCGAGACAATCAGGATTTATACCGCGTTTCAAAATCACTCCGGGGGTGATATTACCGGAGCGGTACAATTTTTTGATAATGATACATCGATCGGCCAAGCAAACTTCTCTGCACTTAACGACCGCTTGGTTGAAACCTGGATTGACTGGACAGTAACTTACGGCAATCACGCAATTTCTGCAAAAATTATTGAAACGAAACGTTCCGAAGCAGGCAAGCCTCCCGAAAAAATTGAAGTACTAGCCAGCCAATCTAAGCCGGAAACAGTTTTTGCTGATAATATACCTTTACCACCTCAGCCAAAAGCTGATCAGTCTCCGACTGAAACAGTAATACAAACAGTCAGCAACATTTCATCTAAAGTTGTGGAGGGTGTAGTGAATGCTATTGATAACTTCGTTCCATATAGCCCGCCGCCAGCACCGGTAGTGTCAGTAGCGCCGGCAACACCGGTAATCCCAGTGACACTGATAGTGGAAAAGAAAGTAGAGAACACAACTACGACAGTTCTAGTAACATCGGCAGTACAAAAAGAAAATACTACAGCACCAGCGACAAGCAGCGGCGGCGGCGATACCAATAACCCAGTATCATCAATTACAAAAAGTATATTAAATACTGTTGATGACTATACACAGAATTTATTACAAACAGTGGACGCCCAACGCCGAAAAATTAAGTCAGACATCAAGAATATCGACGAGGTGTATAAAAGAATAGATACTGATCGTGATGGGCTAATTGGTCTGACCGACTTTAACGTCCTGATGATTAATTGGGGCAAGAAGGGTGTTAATATCGCAGACTATAACCAAGATGGAGTTGTTGATATCATCGATTTTAATATTTTAATGATATACTGGTCATGATGAAAAAGTTTTCTCCTCATTTAATTATACTCAGTGCCTTCATTTTTTTTACCTTGGCGCCATTTTCAGCCGAAGCGGCTTCTGTTAATTTTTCTCCTGAAGTGAAAAATGTAGCAGCCGGGAGCACCTTAAAAATCAGTGTTCTGGTAGATCCACTGGGGGGACGTGCGTTCACAGTCAAAGCTGCGTTGTCGTATCCGGCCGACCTACTGCGCGTTGTATCATTTAGTTTTGGCGATGCCTGGATACCTCTCAACCAGCCAGGCTACAATGAAATAAATAATGAGAAAGGAATTATAATTAAGACAGGAGGTTATCCAAGTGGTACACTCTTACCAGTGACTCTTGGAGTTATCACCTTTACCGGCCTGAAAGAAGGCAAGGCAACAGTCAGCGTGAATGATGATTCAGTTATTTTAAACAGCGACAACAAAAATATTTTAACAGGCAAAGGTACAGCAACGTTTATACTTTCACCTGCAAGTACGTCCAAAACAATTTTGTCTTCCAAAAATGAAAAACCGACAACCAAAACTGCTAATGGCACTGTTGTGCCAGATCGTTTTTCTGCTGCTGGTATTCCGATTGATACTCCTTCGCCAGATAAAACCTGGTTGTATACCAAGCTAGCGGTCCTATCGTTACTGGCTCTGGTTCTGCAATATCGACTGATTATATATCTTTTGATTTTAATTCTAGCCTATGTAATATTCCGGGTTATCAGGAGAATCTTAAAAAGGAAAATATAAAATAGTTATTTATTATGCCCGATGACCCAAACACAACGGAAGAATCGCCCACTCCTGATTTCGTTCCCCCAATGGATTCTGAACCTATGCAAACTCCCGAACCCTCCGCCACCACGCCCGCAGGCGAGGTTAAGGCGGACAGGCAAACGGCTCAAATGGCAGGAAATGAGCCGTTACCCGTCTCCACTGAAAGCTCCGGCGAGGCAAAGGCTAAACCAGAAGTAGAAACTCTTGAACCAAAATCTGAAACTTCAATGCCAACGGAGACGTTGCCTCCGTTGGCGGTCAAAACTCTCCATGATACCACTCACGAAAATCTTGCTAAAGCACAACTCACAATCCAAAATAAAAAACGAAAGAAATTAGATTTAATTTTGACTTTGTTCGCGAAGCGAAAAAATATAACAAATGACGAAGTCGAGAAACTTCTTCATGTCTCGGATGCAACCGCAACTCGGTATCTTTCAATCTTGGAGAAAGAAGAGAAAATAAAACAGAACGGAAAAACTGGACACATGGTTTCGTATTCAAGAATTTAAAAATTTAAATATAGAAAAATTTAAGAGAGTCCGCCGTCTCTTTTTTCTCCAAGGCGGTTTTGCACGCGAACGGGTGGGTGGGTCAAGTGCATTTGCATTTTGCGCCTCGGGCATTTCCGCTAGGGTGGCCACGGCCAAAGGACGAGCGCCTGTGTGGTATGCAATGAGAAATCTAGTAGCGAAAGCGACACGATAAACACGGACATGAAAAAGAGAAGAGGGGTAAGCGTAACCGCTGGGGAGAGGAACACTTCCTCTCCCCACAAGAAGCGGGCTAATTTTGCTGAACGGCTCATTTCCTGCCATTTGAGCCGTTCCTAGCAAAATGCACGCCACCTGATATGGATATGGCGCTCGTAGCCCTAGCGGAAATGCCCGAGGCGGATGCCGAGGGTGTATTCCTTTAGACTGGACACAATGATATGATGAACGAAGGCACCGATGAGTTTTGCATTTTAAGTTTCGCCCGCATCCCCCCAAACCCCCTGCGGGCAGAATTCAGAATCTCGCCAAAAGACATTAGCCGAGGAAAAGCGGAATCCTAATCCCCAAAATCATTGTTCCGCTTTTCCGAGTCCATTTGAATTAGCACATTAGTAGAGCGTGGTAGAAAAATTAAAATTAAGAGAAATGTCGAGCGTAAGATTAGCTTTAATCATTTGGATTTAGTTCGAAGTAGTTTCGAACTTTGTCCAAGATACACCGCAATTTTTATTTCGTATGTATTGCTAGGTAAATATCTTCCAAGGCGCGGACAGCGTCGCCGGTAGCGATGTTGTTCTGATGATAGAGGACATTGGTGCAGTCTCCGGCCGCCCAGATGCCGAGAACTTCGGTTTTCTGATTTAATGGATTTATTTTTACTCTGCCGAATTCGTCAAGCGGAACAAGCCCTTTTACAAAATCAGTATTTGGAATTTGCCCGATTTCAACGAAAATACCTGTTATTTTCAGCTCTTGTTCTTGCCCTGTGGTTCTGTCTTTAAAAACTATTCCTTCCACAAATTTGTCACCCTTCACTTCCAAAATATTCACATTCTTGATGGCTTTCATTTTAGGATTTTTCAAAACTTTCTCTACGGTAATTTCATCCGCGCGAAAGGTAGTGCTACGATTTAGAAGCGTGACAGATTTACAATAGGCAAGCAGTTGCGCGGCAGTTTCAAATCCGGCATTGCCTCCACCGACAACAACAACATCTTGTCCCTCAAAAAGAGGTCCGTCGCAAGAAGCGCAGTAGGTGAGGCCCTTGTGTTCTAGTCTGTCTGCATTTTTTGCTTCAAGCTTTCTTCTGCCACTACCGCTGGTAATTAAAACTGTTTTCGTTGAAAATTCTTTTCCCGATTCAGTTTTAACAGCAAAGCCTTCAGAATTTTTAACCACAGACACTACTTTCTCTCCCTCAGTTACTTCCAAAGTTTGACCAGCGCCAGAATTTTCCAGTACATGTTTTTTAAAATTCTCCGCGAGCTCTATTCCGGAGAGGGCATTGGTCCCGATCCAGTTATAAATTTGTTCCGAGACGACAGACTGCCCGCCCCATTCGGCGACTACGAGAAGTGTCTTTAATTTTTTGCGAGACGCATACACCGCCGCTCCTGCGCCAGCCGGTCCGCCTCCGATAATTATTAAATCGTAAGTCATCCGAGTAGTATACACTATCTGTCAAAGTTTTTGAAATCATCTTTTGAAGGTGTTTTGAGGCTGACGAGCCGAAAACTTCAGGAATATTTGCGCTTCAAAAAATCCGTACCGGAAAAAGATGATTTCAAAAACTTTCAGCCTATTTCTTTCTTCGGAGGAATGCTGGAACAGCGCTCCAGTCATCTGTGTCGTCTTCGATAATGACTTCATCCGCATCAGCTTTCTTTTCCATTTTCTTTATAAAATCATTACTGCCAATATTTCCACTGATGCTTTTGTTTATTTCCTTTTTAGCCATCGCCGCGTTCTCTTCTTTGAGCAGTGTTTGACCAGATCCCGTTCCGCTAAAGAGAGATTTGCGAGGCATATCGGCAGGGAAGTTAGTAGCAATAACGGTAACTTTTATTTCACCCTTCTTTAATTTTTCGTCCCGGATTGTGCCGAAGATGACCTTCGCGTCTTTATCGATTGATTCGGTAATCATTTTTGCCGCTTCTTGAATTTCATGAATAGTCAGGTCGTCTCCACCGGAGATGGCAAAAAGCACTCCTTTGGCGCCATGAATTGAAACTTCCAAAAGTGGTGAGTTGATGGCTCCGAGCGCAGCTTTCTCTGCGCGCTTCTCGCCGGAAGCAGTGCCGATACCCATTAGGGCGCTGCCGGCGTCTGACATCACAGCCTTAATATCTGCGAAGTCCACATTAATGATACCGGGAGTTGTAATCAGGTTTGAAATGCCTTCCACCGCTTGGCGCAAGACATCGTCCGCGCTCGCGAAAGCGTCTTTGAAGTTTGTGTTTTTATCGGCAAGCTGGAGCAACTTATCATTTGGAATAATAATAATCGCATCCACTTCTTTGGATAATTCCTCGATCCCTTTTTCCGCTATCTTCATTCGGTGATTGCCTTCAAAGAAAAAAGGTTTAGTGACCACAGCAACAGTAAGGATGCCTTGTTCCTTGGCTGCGCGAGCGACGATCGGAGCCGCGCCGGTGCCGGTGCCTCCACCCATTCCGCAGGCGAGAAAAATCATGTCCGCGCCCTTGATGACATCTTGTATTTCAGACTTAGTTTCTTCAGCTGCTTTTTTTCCGATTTCTGGGTCCATCCCGGCGCCGAGGCCTTTGGTCAGATTTTTCCCAATGTGAATTTTTTTCTCAGCCAGGGAGTGATGCAAGTCTTGGGTGTCAGTATTCATACAGATAAAAGTCACTCCCTTGACCCTTGAATTGATCATATGGTTAATGGCATTTTTTCCTGAACCCCCTATTCCGATGACCATTATGCGAGCGAAGCTTTCGATAACTTGATTTATTTTTGGCATATATTTGGCTTGCCCCGCCAAGGCGGGGTGAATTTATTTCTGATAAAAGGCTGTTTGACTTATATAAAAGCATACTAGCACCGAAACAAAAAAAAGCAACTGACTTGGAGGCAAGGCCTCCAAGTGGTGCTTATTTTCAAATTTATTAGGCTATAATAGAAATATGGAGATTGTCCCAAAAAATTCGCGCTATGTTCCTTTTTCGCAACAACCGTATTGTTGTGTACCAACATCTATTCAGATGGTAATGTATAGGCATGGCATCCCACTTGTTCCGGCAGAAGAGCTGGGGTATTATCTCGGGCTTACTGCACCAAAAGATGCAGCTAAATTTTTTTGGCATATGAAAATTGGCAAAAGACGTCTAAGCAATCTACGTCCTATTGCCGGATATGGTACGAGAATCTATGAAGGTAAATACGATCCAAATAAGGTTTTCAAAAAACTTAATATCCCGCTTGCAATGAAATTAAAACCTCTGAAAAGTTTTAAAAATTTTTCTGAATTCAAAAAATATCTATTAAGGTTATCTCGGCAAGATTTTGATGTGCTTATGTGTTTTCATCACGGAACTCTTGCCAACGATCCAGCAAAGGATAATGGGCATGTGGTGGTTTTGGATAGAATATACCGAGCAAAAGAAAAGATTCGTTTTGTCGATCCGACACGTCACGGTCCAAAATGGAAGATTGTTACAATGAGAAAAATGTATGAAGCGATGAAAATGCATCCGAATAGAAAAGTTGCTGGATTTTGGGAACTGTATTTAGTCTGACCATTTGGAGGTTTTTCTTCCAAGTTAAATAAATTCAAGGTCATCTACTTGCTCTTTTCTTTCATATGTGTTTCTCCAAGCGTCTAGTGCAAATTTCTCATATTCTTTTTTAGATTTAAATTGACGGAGTATTATAGATTTTTCGCAAAAATTAAAATTGGCTGATTGAGTGTATTCAATCCAACTTGACGCATTTAAAGATTTTTTAATTATCCCATTTTTATCATAGTTGTTTAAATTTACATAGGAGCTTGCTTGAAGTAGATATTCATTTGAATTTATGTGTTTGCTTTTAAATTTACCCTGGAAAAGTGAACCAGATCTTTTATTTTTCTCATTGAAATACATTGTATAACCAGTTCCAAGCCGTTGCATAAATTTTTCTACTCCTTTTTCCACAAGGGGAGTGAGAATAAAATGATAGTGATTAGGATTCGAGCAATAAGCGATAAATTGCACTAACTTGGAGGCCTTGCCTCCAAGTTCTTTATTAAAACTATTTTCATACAAACTTCCAATAGGATTTTTAGTATTAAACTCCCTCATACTCTGAAGAAATCTTTGAATATCTGATTTGTCGGAAAATACATTTCTTTTATCCACGCCTCTATTGTAAATGTGATAATATTCACCTTCCACAAAACTATTTTTTCTTATTGACATAGCCTAATCATAGCACTTGGAGGCAAGGCCTCCAAGTGGATTACGGCATCAATTGCTTGATACTTGATTTAAGACTATTTTTTAGGTCCTTAAAAAGATTACCAAGTGAACCTTCGGAGTAGCCACTGGTGTCTCGTCCGGAAATTACGAGTCCCAAAGCCGTAAACCAAGCCGAGTCCCGAAGTTTAGTTTTTGAATTGCCAAAAATCTCTGTGCTTCCCAGGCTTGCGGGAAGTCTGAGCGCGAACTTTGAAAGTTCGGTAAGTCTTCCGGTGTTCGCGCCTCCTCCGACAAATACAATACCGGCCGGCAAGAGTTCGCTCCTTTTTATTCTTTTTAAATGATTTTCTATTAATTCAAAAATATCAGAAAGTCTCGCTTCAATAATTTCGTCCAGTTTCTTTTTTGAAAAATCTTCTTCAACTCCTTCTTGTTTCATCCGTTCTGCTTGTTCGAGTGGAATCTTGAATCCAAGCGCAATATCATTAGTGATGTCGGAAGAACCGATAGAAAAAGTATGAATCGATACTGGAAGTCCATTTTCAAAAACAGAGAGTGATGTTGTTTCGGAGCCGATGTTAACCAAGCCGACGCCGGCTATTTTCTGTTTTTCCGAAAGGACAATTTGGCTGATGGCTACTGGCGAGGCAATAACGTCAATTGTTTCCACGCCCGCCCCAGCTATGACTCCTATTAAGTCCTCTAAATGTTGTATCGAGTAGGTTAGGATTAAAGCTTTCGCTTCAAGCTTGGTTCCGCGCATACCTTCTATTCGGCCTAAGACTTCTTTACTATCAAGTTTGTAAGAAACAGGGAATACTTGAACGATTTTCTTATTGTTTAAATTTAAATTATCTTCACAGTCAGAGAGAGCTTTATTGATGTCGAGTGTTGTTACTTCGCCATCTGCTTTAGAAATTATTACTGAACCGGAACTGAATTCTCCGCGTAAACTTACGCCACCGACAGAAACAAAAGCGCGCCTTATTTTAATGCCGGAAGTTTTTTCTGCCATCGATACTGCATTTTTTACGGAAGTTATTGCCGGGGTAGAATCAACGACATACCCATGTCGCAGGCCTGTCGTCTCATTTTCACCAATGCCAATTATTTTAGGATTTTTTTCTCCTTTCAAGAACTCTCCTACCACCACTCGCGTCATGGAGGACCCCACGTCTATTCCCACTGAAATATTTCTTATCATATTTTTCTTCGGCTCTTGTCATTGTACTACTATGTTCGAGACCTTTCAAATGAAGCATGCCGTGGATAACTAAAAAGCCTAGCCATTCCTCGAATTTTCTATCAAAATTTTTGGCTTCCTTCTTTATGACAGCCTTGCATAATACAAGCTCGCCTTCGTCTTTGCGCAGAGAAAAAGAGAGAACATTCGTCGCCCTATCTTTTTTCCTGTATTTTTTATTTATTTCTCGCGATTTCTTTTCGGAAACATAGGTTACAGAAAGAGAATATTTTTTACCTAAAATATCGTTCTTTAACTTTTGAAACTTATCTTGCATAAATGTCAGTCTCCGCCTCTACGGCGGATCGCCGAGGAGGCGATTACTTAGTGACCATTTTGCCAAGTTTTTTCAAGTGCTCTATTTCTTTTCTTCGTCCCATACGTTTCAGTGCGCTCTTTTTTACTTTTAGTTTGGATTCCTTCCTTACATTGTAGCGGGCGCCTTTGACTTTGCGGATAATGCCGGACTCCTGAATTCTGCGTGAAAAACGGCGCAAAACGCTCGAATTATTTTCGTTTGGGTTCTTCTTCACTTCGATTACCGTCTTTGCCATATTTCTGAAGGTTAGCATAAAAAAAGCGGATTGTAAAATATAAGGCGCGGATATTTTTATTGACCTTTTTTGTAAAAAAAGCTAAGATGAATAGATTATGCAGCAGGCGGGAGATTATATAACCGAAGAAAAAAGGAAAGCTCTGGAGGTGGAACTTGCGGACTTAAAAGGACCGAAAAGAAAAGAAATTTTAGCGGCATTACAATACGCAAAATCTCTCGGTGACCTTTCAGAAAACGCAGAATATCATCAAACTCGTGAGGATCAAGGCAAGCTCGAAGAGCGAATTGTAAAGATAGAACAAATTTTAAAGTCTTCGCAGACTGTTAAGAAGGGTGGGGGCGATGTAGTCGAGGTTGGTTCAAAAGTTGTGGTGCAAAAAGTCCCGACCAAAGTCGGGATTCCGACAGAGGTCAGAAAAAAAGAAGAAAAAACTTTTATGATTGTAGGCTCCGAAGAAGCTGACATGTCCGCTGGTAAAATCTCCAACCGTTCGCCTGTGGGGGTTGCGCTTTTTGGCAAGAAGAAAGGCGCAAGTGTCTCATTCAAGACTCCAAGCGGAGTAGTTAATTATAAAATTCTTAGTGTTTCTTAGGCGTATCTTAGTCATCGCTTCACCCCGCCATGGCGGGGCAAGTGGCGGAATAAATATCAAATGTCTTCAATTGATGAAATTAGAGATGCTCGAATAGCAAAATTGGAACTCCTAAAAAAGAAGGGTCTGAATCCGTATCCGGCAGAATCAAAAAGAGAACTTACACTCAAAGAAGCAGTCGACAACTTTACTGATTTAGAAAAAAATAAAGAAGCAAAGTGGATTGCAGGCAGAATAATGTCTATCCGCGGGCAGGGCGCGATTATTTTCATAACGCTTTACGATGGCACGGAGAATTTCCAAGGACTTTTGAAAAAAGATGTTCTGGGAGATAAGAAGTTTGATTTTTGGAGTGAGGTTGTCGACATCGGAGACTTCTTAGAAATACAAGGCAATTTTTTTACCACCAAAAGGGGGGAGAAGACGGTAGAAGCGAAAGATTGGCGAATGCTTAGTAAAAGTCTGCGGCCACTGCCAGAGAAATGGCATGGGCTCAAAGATGTGGAAGAGCGATTCCGTAAACGCTACCTCGACATTTTAATGAATCCGGAGATAAAAGATATTTTTGAAAAGAAAGCGAAGTTTTGGGACGCGACGCGAGAGTTTATGAAAAAGAAAGGTTTCCTTGAAGTAGAGACTCCAACCTTGGAGGTCACGACCGGTGGCGCTGAAGCTACTCCTTTTAAAACTCATTACAATGATTATGACCTCGATGTGTATCTGCGCATCTCAATAGGCGAGCTCTGGCAGAAGCGCCTGATGGCGGCCGGATTCACAAAAACTTTTGAGATTGGCCGAGCATACCGGAACGAAGGTACCAGTCCCGAGCATGCACAGGAATTTACTAATATGGAATTCTACTCTGCCTATACGGATTTCAACGACGGAATGAAATTAGTTCGCGAGATGTATATCGATATCGCTAAAGCAGTTTTCAGCACTACCAAGTTTACTTCTAAGGGGCACACTTTTGATTTAGTAGATGAGTGGGTGAAGATAGACTATGCAGAAGAGATTAAAAAACAGACCGGCGTAGATATTCATACAGCGAGCGAAAAAGAAATGGAAAAGAAATTAAAAGAGCTTGGTGTAGAGTACGACGGAAAAAACAGAGAACGCCTGATGGACTCCCTTTGGAAATACTGCAGGAAAAGTATTTCCGGACCGGCTTTCTTGATCAATCATCCCACCCTAGTGGCTCCGCTTGCGAAAAGCAATGCCGATGGAAAAACGGTGCAGAGGTTTCAGCCAATCTTTGCAGGGAGCGAAGTTGGGAACGGTTACTCGGAATTAAATGACCCCCTAGAACAAGGAGAGAGATTTGTTGTTCAGCAAAAACTTATTGATAAAGGAGATACCGAAGCGATGATGGCAGATATGGAATTTGTCGAAATGCTCGAGTACGGTATGCCACCGACTTGTGGCTTCGGCTTCGGGGAGCGAATGCTTACTATCCTCCTCGATAAGCCACTGCGCGAACTGCAGGCTTTTCCATTAATGAAGCCCAAGAAAGAATAAGATAATATATTATGTTATAATAAAAATATGGAAGATCTAACAAAACAAACAGGTGAACTTCAGCCGAGAACAGTTGAAGAATTGGAAAATATGATAAGAATTATAGACGAGGAGATAGTAAGAGAAGGTAGTAATATAAAACAAGATAAGCTTGAAATGTTGACTCAAAAGAAGGGTGTTATGCTGGAGGAGAGAGCAAGACTAAAAGGGGAGACCACTGACGATAAAGGTCAAACATCTTTTTCTTAATTTCTTAACGATTCTCTCCAACTTTCCCTAAACTTACCCTAAGACGGTCTTAGTCTTAGGGGTATAATGTAAAAATGTGACATAGAAAGCAACCACTTGTGAATGGTGAGTTTTATCATATTTATAATCGTGGCAATGGTCGCCAACAAATATTTTTTAACGACGAGGACTACCATCGTTTTATTAAATTGCTTTTTATTTGTAATTCCACAAAACAAGTTAACTTTCGCGATGACATAATTGAAAAGAAAATTAATGCATGGGATTTTGATCGTGGAGAAACAATAGTTTCGATAGGGGCTTGGGTTTTGATGCCGTATCGCATTCACATTTCATGGGGGGGGTCCTTTCAGCCCCCTTTTAGAGATCTCTTGTTCTTATTTCTAGGGCCGCCAGAACAAAGGCGGCAACCACAACAACGACAATAATAACGACTAAAAACCACATAATACCCTCCATACATATTTAACCACATGTCACCTGAAGTGTCTAGACACCTAAATAAGTTATCCACAGGTGGGGCTTGGCGTTATTTTATGTATGGAATACAATGTGTACTAAGTGGGAAAAAGTGGGAAAGATGTGGATAATGAATTTGTTTAGAAAATTAATGAACGAAGTGAATATAATTTTCTTTACCCCAGTTAAATAGCTTTTGCTAGGCAAAAGCTAAAATCCTAAGGATTTTATTTAACAGGGTGATGATTTTCTAATCGCTACGCTCAAGAAAATCAATCATGCTCATAGGAGAATATATACATACCATAGATGAAAAGAATAGAGTTTCACTGCCGGTAAAATTTCGCAAAGAGATGGGCAAGAAAATTATTATTACCCCCGGACTTGGCCAGTGCTTGTTTATTTTCACAACAAAAGAATGGGAGAAAGTAAGCAAGAAACTTTCTGACAGTGATACAGACCTCTCATTTCTAAAAGCTGACCAGAGAAGTTTCAACAGATATATGTTTGGTCGAGCAGCAGAAGTGGAGATCGATTCGATCGGGAGGATGTTGATACCGGAATTTTTACAAGAAGGAATCAGACTGCGGGACAAAGCGGCAATTATCGGAGTCAAAGACAGAGTGGAAGTTTGGAATGAAAAGGCGTGGTCGGAGCAGAAAGAGAGAGTTGCAAAAGAAGCGGAGCAATTGGCGGAGAAGCTTTCGGAACATGGAAAATCTTGAAACATATTTTTTCGGTACGGATTTTTCAATAAGTCTTAAGCCTTAAAAAATTGTGAAGTTTAGGGCTCGACAGCCTCGAAACCCCTTCAAAATATGTTTCAAGATTTTCCAAAGAACAAGATGACAAGTATACACAGGACGGTTCTTTTAAATGAAGCTATAGATGGTTTGCTTGCCACGCAGAAGGCGGGGAATGAAAAAGCTATTGTGGTAGATGCCACGTTTGGCGGCGGAGGGCACTCTCTGGAAATCTGTAAAAGGTTCCCGGGTGTAAAAATAATCGCGATTGACCAAGACCAAAGCGCATTCACTAAAGCCGAAAGTAAATTCAAAGATTTGCATTGTGACATTGCTTTCGTAAACAAAAACTTCAGAAACATCGATAAAGTTCTGAAAGAAAAAGGAGTGAGTAAAGTAGATGGAATTATTTTTGATTTAGGTTTAAGTTCTGACCAACTAGAAAATTCCGGACGAGGATTTTCTTTTTTGATCGATGAGCCCCTGCTCATGACCATGAAAGAAAATCCTCGTCCGGAAGATGTGACGGCCGAGGATGTCGTCAACACTTGGAGCGAAGAGAGTTTAGCAGACATTATTTACGGATACGGGGAGGAAAGGTTTGCGAGGAGAATAGCGCGGGGAATAGTAGAGGCGAGAGAGAAGAAAAAGATCAAGACCACTCTCGAGCTAGTCGAAATAATCAAAGGGGCGATACCAGCAAAATTCCGAAATGGCAGGATACATCCGGCGACCAAGACCTTTCAAGCCATCCGGATAGCAGTCAACGATGAACTAGGAGCGTTAACAGAGGGGTTAGAGAAAGGATTTAGGTTTTTGAAAAAAGGAGGAAGAATGTCAGTCATTTCTTTTCATAGTTTAGAAGACAGGGTAGTCAAGAGATTTTATAGATTAAAAGAGACCGAAGACGAAGGGAAATTGGTAAATAAAAAAGTCATTTTAGCAAGTAGAGAAGAAGTTAGAAATAATCCAAGATCGAGAAGCGCGAAACTTAGAATTATAGAAAAAA